>ULTN01047950.1_pt1 | contig 30187 bp, 29 predicted proteins | sample 1957681 | NCBI WGS metagenome assembly ULTN01 (sample SAMEA4835736, study PRJEB28245) | human gut metagenome | biome: gut microbiome; material: fecal sample | place: Denmark | collected 2008
CCACTTTGGTAATATTGAACACCTCACGCACTTCAATCGTTGCCGTAACCTGTTCCTTCAAAGTCGGCGCCAACATGCCTTCCATAGCAGCCTTCACCTCTTCGATCGCATCATAGATGACAGAGTACTTGCGGATGTCCACACCTTCCTGTTCTGCCAGTTTAGCGGCAGCACCCGAAGGACGAACCTGGAATCCAACGATAATCGCATCCGAAGCGGCAGCCAAAGACACATCCGATTCGGAGATAGCACCAACGCCCTTGTGGATAACGTTCACCTGTACTTGTTCGGTAGACAGCTTGATCAACGAGTCGCTCAACGCCTCGACAGAACCGTCCACGTCACCCTTCACGATGATATTCAGTTCGTGGAAGTCACCCAATGCCAAACGACGGCCTACTTCGTCCAGCGTCAGCATCTTCTGTGTACGCAGACCCTGCTCACGCTGCAACTGTTCGCGTTTGTTGGCAATCTCACGCGCTTCCTGTTCAGTTTCAATTACATGGAAGGTGTCACCGGCAGCGGGAGCACCGTTCAAGCCCAGAATCAAAGCCGGTTCCGAAGGACCTGCCTCTTTCATGCGCTGGTTGCGTTCATTGAACATGGCTTTCACCTTACCGTAACTTGTACCTGCAAGCACAATGTCACCCATCTTCAATGTACCGTTGGACACCAATACCGTAGCCACATAGCCACGACCTTTGTCCAATGAGGACTCAATGATAGAACCGGTAGCCCGACGGTTGGGATTTGCTTTCAAATCCAACATTTCAGCCTCCAGCAATACTTTTTCCATCAAATCACTTACACCAATCCCCTTCTTAGCGGAAATATCCTGAGACTGGTACTTGCCACCCCATTCCTCAACGAGGAAGTTCATGGCAGCCAGTTCTTCTTTAATCTTATCCGGATTGGCAGTCGGCTTATCAATCTTGTTGATGGCAAACACAATGGGCACACCGGCAGCCATGGCATGATTGATAGCTTCCTTAGTCTGCGGCATCACGTTGTCGTCGGCAGCCACAATGATGATAGCAATATCCGTAGCTTTGGCACCGCGAGCACGCATAGCGGTAAACGCTTCATGTCCCGGAGTATCAAGGAACGTAATCTTGCGGCCGTCTTCCAGCGTTACGTGGTAAGCACCGATGTGCTGTGTGATACCACCGGCTTCACCGGCAATCACATTTGCCTTACGGATATAGTCGAGCAACGAAGTCTTACCATGGTCTACGTGACCCATTACCGTTACGATCGGAGCGCGATGTTCCAAATCCTCTTCGGCATCTTCTTCCTCTACGATAGCCTGTGCCACTTCCGCACTTACATATTCTGTTTTGAAGCCGAATTCTTCCGCCACCAGATTGATTGTCTCGGCATCCAGACGCTGGTTAATGGAAACCATCATACCGATGCTCATACAAGTAGCGATGACCTGCGTAACAGAAACGTCCATCATGCTTGCCAACTCGTTGGCTGTCACGAATTCCGTCAGCTTCAATACTTTGCTTTCCGCCATTTCCTGGTCTTCCAACTCCTGCATACGGTTGGACACCATGTCACGTTTTTCCTTACGGTATTTCGCTCCCTTATTCTTACCTTTGGAGGTCAGGCGAGCCAAAGTTTCCTTTACCTGCTTTGCTACATCCTCTTCACTTACCTCCTGTTTGATAACAGGCTTTTTGAAGCGGTCTTTATTCTTATTCTTACCGGACTGCTGGTTATTGCCACCTTGCTGACTTCCACCTTTCGAGCGATCGTTTCCGCCACGCTGGAAATTGGACGCATTGTTGATGTCCACTTTTTCCTTATTGATACGGACGCGTTTCTTCTTGGCATTGGCATCATTGCCGTCCTTCGAATCTTTTGTCTTATTATCATCACGACGGATCTCTTTGATAATGGCCTCTTTCATCAGCTTCTTCTGATCCTGACGCTGTTTCTCCTTTTCTTCACGTTCCTTCCGCTTTTCCTCTTTCGATTTCTTCTTCGGACGTGTAGACTGGTTCAGCGCAGCGAGGTCTATTTGTCCGATGACATTAATCTTCGATACAAACTCCGGCTGGTGTATTTTAAATATCTCTTCTTTATCTTCCGAAACCACCTCCTCAGTCTCAACAGGAACCGGTTCTTCCTTAAGTGCTGATACAGGTTCGGCAATGACAGGCACAGGCTCTTCTTCCACAACAGGAGCCGGCTCCACAACCGGAGCAGGTGTTGGTTCGGGTTGAGGTTCGGGAGCGGAAACAGGTTCCGGCTTCGGGGCCTCCACAACCGGTGCAGGCTCTTCAGCCTTTATTTCCTCAACTACCGGTTTTTCCGGTTCTACTTCTTTCTCTTTTTCCACCGTATGTTTGCGATTCAGTTTATCCAAATCAATTTTGCCGACAGGCTTAAACTTCGGACGTACATCTTCGGGAACCACAGTCTTCACCACCTCTTCGGCTTTCGGTTTTTCCTGTGTTTCCTTGTCATAGCCGTCAATAGACACTGATGCCTTGTTACGATCCTTACTCTGGCGTTCCTGAATGAAACGCTCTGTTTTCAGTTTAAGATCCTTATCTGTACTAAACTCTTTCACGAGTAAGTCATACTGCTCATCGGTAATTTTCGTGTTGGGATTTGCTTCAATGGCATGTCCCTTCTTTTGCAAGAACTCAACTACCGTCGTGATTCCTACATTTAAATCTCTTGTTACTTTATTTAACCTTATCGTCATACTTTAATTTAATGAATAATGGAGAAAGAAGTGGTAGTTAGTGATTAGTGATTTTCTTCTTCTTCAAACTCCGATTTCAAAATGCGTAATACTTCGTCCACCGTTTCCTCTTCCAAATCTGTTTTTTCAATCAACATCTCGCGCGGAGCATTCAACACAGCCTTGGCAGTATCAATGCCGATAGCCTTAATAGCATCGATTACCCAGCCGTCAATCTCATCGCGGAATTCATCCAAGTAGATATCCTCATCTTCTACCGCCTCATCCAACTCGCGGAATACGTCAATAGTGTACTCAGTCAACATACTGGCCAGCTTGATGTTCAAGCCGCCTTTACCGATAGCCAGCGATACCTCCTCCGGTTTCAAGAAAACCTCTGCTTTGTGTTCCTCCTCGTTCAGACGAATAGAAGATATTTTAGCAGGGCTAAGTGCACGCTGTATGAACAACTGGATATTCGACGTATAGTTGATCACGTCAATATTTTCGTTGCGAAGTTCGCGGACAATACCATGAATACGGCTGCCTTTTACACCGACACAAGCACCCACCGGGTCAATACGATCATCATATGACTCTACGGCAATTTTTGCGCGTTCACCGGGAATACGGGCAATCTTCTTTATAGTAATCAGTCCGTCATTAATTTCAGGTACTTCCATTTCAAACAGACGTTGCAGGAAAACGGGCGACGTACGACTCAAGATAATCTTCGGATTATTGTTCTTGTTGTCAACACGAGCCACCACAGCGCGGGCTGTTTCTCCTTTACGGTAGAAGTCGCTCGGTATCTGTTCGGTTTTGGGCAACAGCAATTCATTGCCTTCATCATCGAGGAGCAACATCTCCTTTTTCCAAATCTGGTAAACCTCTGCATTGATAATGGTACCTACCTTATCAATATATTTATTATAAATACTGTCTTTTTCCAATTCCAAGATCTTGGAAGCCAAAGTCTGGCGCAGGTTCAGGATAGCACGACGGCCAAACTTCGCAAAGTTCACTTCGTCCGTCACTTCCTCTCCCACTTCATACGAAGCATCAATTTTTTGGGCTTCGCTCAAAGAAATCTGCAAGTTCGGATTTTCAAGGTCTTTATCTGCCACTACTTCGCGATTACGCCATATTTCGAAGTCACCCTTATCCGGGTTCACGATTACGTCGTAATTCTCATCAGTACCGAACATCTTTGCAATCACACTGCGGAACGACTCTTCGAGTACGCTCACCATGGTGGTTCTATCAATATTCTTCAGTTCTTTAAATTCCGAAAAGGTATCTATCAAGCTGATAGTTTCTTCTTTCTTGGCCATAGTCTTATTTAAAACTAATTAAGTATTTAGTATATTTTATCTCTTCGTATGTAAAGGTCAGGTCCTCATCCACCATTTTAGGACGTTTGGCACCCTCTTCTTTCACTTTCTTTTGAACGGTGACGGTGAACTGCTGCTCGTCAGCGCCTTTCAAGATGCCGCAATGCTTACGGCCGTCTTTCGCCAGCACCTCCACCTCTTTGCCGATGTGGTTGACATACTGTTGCAACACTTTAAACGGCTGTCCGATACCGGCAGAGCCGACTTCCAGCTCATAATCCTCATCCTCACGATTCAGCCGGGACTCTATGTAGCGGCTCAGCTCTACACAATCCTCAATCCAAACACCTTCTTTGTGGTCTATCTCCACCACAATCTTGTCATCCGGGCTGATTATAACTTCCACCAGGAAGTAATCTTTATCTTCCAGCCACTCATCTACAATTTGACAAACAGTTTTTTTTTCTATCATAGATTAACCATTAAGAACAAAAAAGAGGAGCTCAATCGCCCCTCCACCTTTCATCCGTTTCGGGTGCAAAGATATAAATAATCTGTTCGACTACAAAATAATAGGAGAAAAAAAGAATATTTAGCACTACGGTCCGAAATGTTCCTTCATTTAAAATTAATCGCTACATTTGCATGGTTCTTTAAACTTGATCATCATGGCACATCACCTGAACACCAATAAACAGTTTATGATAGGCAACGGCATCCTTGCGTTTGCCGTAATATTCGTTGTCGTTATCTTTGTCTATATGAGCATGCGCCTGCAGCAACGCAAAGAAGGCGAACGCTACTTTGCCGAGACCTACAACATCACTTTAGTGAAAGGGTTTACCGGTGATTCCATATCCGTTCTTCTCAACGACAGTGTCCTAATCGACCAACGCATAAGCAAAGAACCTTTTACCTTTGAGGTGAAACGGTTTGCCGAGCAAAGCGCTTTGATGATAGTAGACCAAGCAACCGACAAACTTTCCTTATTCGAATTAAGCGAGAAAGGTGGAAATTACCGTTTTGAAAAAGAGGATGATGAAGTGAAACTATTGGCGCAAGAAGACTAAAGCCACGCATTAAAAGTCAGTTTTATACTTTCTCAATTCTTTACGAAAGTCCTGCGCCTTATTGCCCGTCATGCTATTGAGCAATTCCCAGAAATGTTCACTATGATTCATTTCACGAGTATGCGCCAATTCGTGGAGCAGCACATAGTCAATCAAGTGTCCGGGCAATAAAACAAGAAAATAGGACAGGTTGATATTTCCACGAGCCGAGCAACTCCCCCAACGTCCGCTACTGGAATTTATTTTTACGCTCTTATAAGAAAGGTTGTGTTGAAGCGAGAGTGCATAAAGCCGGGGAGGAAAAATAATCTTGGCATTACGACGCAAGGCTTCTTCAATCACTTTCCGCAACCAGGCTTGCAACTCTTTATTCGAAAAGTCCGCATGCGGCGGGCAGATAATCTGCATCTCTCCCAATTCCGAACGTGAAAGGAAACGGTCGCGTTCTCCACTAACCAAACTCAGTTTAAAGAATTCCGTATCAATCCGATAGTTCAAATCAATCAACGGACGACTTTGCTTCTGTTGCGCCACCCTCAGCCGGGGACGCAATTGCTCTACGGCATTTCTTACTTCTGCAACCGTTGTACTCGGCGGAACAGTCACATAGACGGCATCCTCCCGCGTACGGAAAGTTAAACGCCGCGCACGTATATTTACCCGCACCAGTAAGCGCCCCAACTCTTCATCCTCCAAAATACATTCCGTCATAATCTGCTCTTTTCTAATAGAAATACAGGCAAAAGAACGAAGAATCGTCCGAAAAAGCAAACGGTTGTTTATCAAAAACGAACAAGATGTTCAAAAGCGGACACTTCGATTAGCCTATTACACACTAATAAACAAGGACTTACAACTATGGCACGAATTTTGAATAAAAGTCCGTAACCAAATATTTCCGATAAAAAGCCATAAGAACTGCAACTTTCCGGAAAAAGATAGCGTCTAACAAACAAAAGAACTTAAAATAAATGAGTATGAAAAATTTAACAACATTCGTTTCAGCCATCCTCTTGGTATTCAGCACTACCGCTTGTTCCCAGTATCGCCACACAGAGCACACAGGAACTTTCGGCAGTAAGACTGTCAAAGCAAGCAAGAACTATGTAACCAAAAACATCAAAGTAGATAACTTCACCGGGCTGAATCTGGCAGGCAGTCCCGATGTCATTTATACCCAAAAGGCAGGCAAGCCCGAAGTAGAGGTATACACATCCGACAATATCGTAGACCTATTAGACATCAATGTAGCCAACAACACCCTGAACATCCGGTTCAAGAAAGGTGTCAATGTATCTTTCAACAAACTGGAGATCCGCATCTCCTCCGAAACGCTCAATAGCATCTCCATTGCCGGAGCCGGAAACATAGAATTGGCAAACGGGCTGAAGACAGATCATCTTAAAGTATCCATTGCCGGAGCCGGTGACATACAGGGCAGCAACATCACTTGCACCAAGCTCAAAACATCCATAGCAGGATCCGGAGATTTGAAACTCAACAACATATCAGCCACCAACACCGAAGTATCCATAGCAGGATCGGGTACGGCAATACTGACGGGAAAGACCCGGGAAGCCAGTTATCGTATAGCAGGTTCAGGCGACCTGTTTGCTTCCGACCTGCAGGCTGAGCGCGTATCGGCAAGCGTGTCAGGGTCGGGTGACATCAAATGCCATGCTACCGACTTTCTGAAAGCACGCACCAGCGGAAGCGGCGACATCGGTTACAAAGGCAATCCGGAATTGGACGTTCCTAAAAAAGGATTATACAAACTCTGATTAGACTATTCACTACATAGGGCACAGCAACCGAAAGGGCAAAAACATAATGGGACGCTGCATCACGCGGCGTCCCATTTATCTTAGTTAGTTTTTATAAAATTTTGAGAGAATTGAAACTTCACAGCTTCTGTTTTTTTGTTTTAATAAAAGCACACTAACTATATTTATATTTAAAGCAAATGAAAATGTTATTTTAAAAAGCAAATGAAAAATCTATTCCTTGATTTCCTTCTCCTTATTAACGCGATGCAGGCTATCCATAATCTGCTTCTCGTGCGTTACGGCCATATCTCCCGAAAGAGCTACCGACGGAGCTGAAATCTGCTTACCGATAGTATCGGCTGCGGCCACTTCCTTTACATCGGAAAAGAATGAATGTTGCATTGCATTACCCAATGAAAGCACCACCGCCACTGCTGCTGCGGCTTTGAACAACGGCATGAAGCGTGCGGTCAGTGTCATGCGCCTGGCTTTCACAACCGGAGCTTCAATCTCAGCAAGCACCCGTACATCGAAATCCGCGCCCAGATGCTCTTCCTGCTGAAGTTGCTGATACACAAACAAATCTTTGTAACGGAGCAAATGTCCGGGAACATCCCCTTCCATAAAGAAAGTACGCAACTGCGCTTCTTCTTCAAGAGAAGTTTCACACTGCCAATAGCGTTCCAAAAGTTGTTCTATATATTTAGAGTCCATAGCCTTCTATATCAATAAACCGTTGCTTAACCTTCTGCCGCGCCCTGAAAAGATTCACTTTAACCTGCTCTTCTGTCAAATTCAGGACAACCGCAATCTCTTTATAACTCTTACCTTCAACATCCCTCAACTGCATAATCAGCCGTTGTTTTTCGGGAAGCTCATTCATCAGGCGGTGTATCAGAGCCATCCGTTCTTTGCTCACCAGCCTTTCGTAAGGGCTCGACGCATCGGAAGCATCTTCCATATCGGGTGTCAGTTCCACCGCCCGGGCATCTTTCCTTTCGCTGCGGTCTATTGCCAGGTTCCTTGCCACTGTCAGGCAATAAGCCTCAATAGATCCGAACTGCGGCCACTCGTCACGTTTGTTCCACACCCTAATCAATGTTTCCTGCACAACATCTTCCGCTTCCGCCCTGTTAAATGTAATTCTCAGGGCCAGCCGAAAGAGTTTGTCTTTCAGCGGGAGAATGTCATTTCGAAAACTGATTTCTTGCATCTCTGATTAATTGACGGTTCAGCAGACCGAAAGTTACAGTCTGCCGCCACTTTTTTTGAATTATTTTATGATACGGGTTCCTCCGGCACTGTTTATGGCTGAAGCTAAGGTGATTACGACTTCCATCACTCCGGCGTTCAAAGCCTCGAAAGAATTCTCCAGCTTGGGAATCATGCCGCCTTGTATCACTCCTTCGGCAACATATTGCTTAAATTCTTCCGGAGTAATCTGAGGGATCACGCTCTCATCGTCGTTTTCATCACGCAACACGCCCTTCTTCTCAAAGCAGTAAACCAGCGTCACGTCAAACTGTCCGGACAATGCCTTAGCCGTTTCCCCGGCAATCGTATCAGCATTCGTATTCAGCATATGACCCTCACCGTCATGTGTCAGCGGAGCCATCACCGGAACAACGCCTTTACGGATGAGACTGCCCAAGAAATCCCCGTTCACCTGCTTCACATCGCCTACAAAGCCATAGTCAATCTCTTTCACCGGGCGTTTCACAGAACGGATCACATCCATATCCGCACCCGTCAGACCAAGCGCATTCACGCCACGCGCCTGCAGACCGGCAACGATGTTTTTATTTACCAATCCGCCATACACCATCGTCACCACCTTCAAGGTTTCGGCATCGGTGATGCGGCGTCCATTTACCATTTTGCTTTCAATACCTAACAGGGCCGCAACCTTCGTTGCCGAGCGTCCACCGCCATGCACCAGCACTTTATAGCCCTCAATAGCGGCAAAATCATCCAACAGTTTACAGAGCGTTTCCTCCTCTTCCACGATTTTGCCACCCACCTTAATTACTGTCAGTTTCTCTCTCATTATTCCAAATATGTATATCCGTACAAGCCGGAGCGATAGTTAGACAAAAATTCCTTTCCTTCTTCCAAAGATATGCGTCCTTCTTTTACCGACTGGGTTACCCATGTCTCCAGAGTGCGCACCAGCTTCTTCGGGCTGTATTGTACATAGTCCAGCACCTCTGCCACCGTTTCACCGTCAATCACCTGTTCTATCGTATAGCCCTTGTCGCTTACGGACACATGCACCGCGTTCGTGTCGCCAAACAGATTATGCATGTCGCCGAGAATCTCCTGATAGGCACCCACGAGGAACACTCCCACATAATAGGGTTCCTTGTTCTTCAGAGAATGTACCGGCAAGTAATGAGACACGTTCTTGGTAGAGATGAAGTTCGCAACCTTACCGTCCGAGTCACAGGTGATATCCTGCAACGTAGCCGTCCGGTCCGGCTTTTCGTCCAGACGCTGAATGGGCATAATGGGGAATATCTGGTCTATCGCCCACGAGTCCGGCAAGGACTGGAAAAGCGAGAAGTTACAGAAGTATTTATCCGCCAGCAATTTGGGAAGTCCGCGGAATTCGTCGGGCGCATGCTTCAGGCCGCTGGCAATCTGATTCACTTCGCGCATGATAGACCAATACAGGCGCTCTATCTTAGCGCGGGTCTGCAAGTCCACAATACCATGGCTGAACAAGTCGAGCGCCTCTTCACGTATCTGCTGCGCATCGTGCCAAGCCTCCAGCATTTTGTTCTGGTTCAATGTATCCCATATGCCGTAAAGTTCCCTCAGCAGTTCATGGTCGTTTTCGGTCACCTCCTCATCATCGTCCCATTCAGGAAGGTTGGTTGTCTCCAACACTTCAAAAATGAGTACGGAATGATGCGCAGTCAGGGCGCGTCCGCTCTCCGTTATTATGTTGGGATGCGGAATACCGTTCTTATCGCTGGCATCCACCAAAGTAGATATAGAGTCGTTCACATATTCCTGAATGGAGTAGTTCACGCTACCCTCGCTATTGGAAGAGCGCGTTCCATCATAGTCCACTCCCAAGCCGCCGCCTATATCCACAAATTCCACTTTGAAGCCCATGCTATGCAGTTGCACATAGAACTGCGACGCTTCACGCAAGGCAGTTTTGATACGGCGTATCTTCGTCACTTGGCTTCCGATATGGAAATGTATCAATTTCAGACAATCCTGCATGCCTTTGTCAGCCATGAAGTCCAGTGCTTCGAGCAACTCACTGGAAGACAGTCCGAACTTACTTGCATCGCCGCCGGAGTCTTCCCATTTGCCGCTTCCCGACGAAGCCAGCTTGATACGAATACCGATATTGGGTTTTACGTTCAGTTGCTTCGCCATCTTGGCTATCAGCTTCAGCTCGTTCAGTTTTTCTACCACGAGGAAGATGCGTTTTCCCATCTTCTGCGCCAACAAAGCAAGTTCAATGTAGCTTTCATCCTTATATCCGTTGCAGATAATCAGCGAATCGGAGTTCATATTGATAGCAATCACTGCATGCAATTCCGGTTTGGAGCCCGCTTCCAGTCCAAGATTGAACTTCTTGCCATGGCTGATAATCTCCTCAACCACCGGACGCATCTGATTCACTTTAATAGGATAGATGATAAAGTTTTCCGCTTTATAACCATACTCCTCTGCCGCCTGCCTGAAACAACAGGAAATCTTTTCGATCCTGTTGTCAAGGATGTCGGGAAAGCGGACCAGCATGGGAGCCATCACATCACGCAGCTGCAATTCGTCGACCAGCTCTTTCAAATCAACGCCAACTCCGTCTTTACGCGGTGTTACTACAACATGACCTTTGTCATTGATACCAAAGTACGAAGTGCCCCAACCTGTAATGTTGTACAGCTCTTCTGAATCTTCAATACGCCATTTTCTCATTTCTTGTTACTCTGCTGTTTTAAGTAATTTGTATTTATAAAAAGGGGTACAAAAATACATATAAATCCGGAACATCTTGCCTTTTCGAGTGAAAAACACACGTTTACAAGGAATTAAACATTCAATAGAGCACGCAACTCCTGCACAGACCCGGCTATCTGGCGCCTGCTTTCCAGCCTTCCGGCATCAAAACGGTAACGGGCCTGCGAATAAAAAGGAGCCCGTTTGTCCAGCGCCTCCACAATGAAGGAACGCAATTCCTCATCGGTCTTTCCTTGCAGGATAGGGCGTTGCCGGGTTGCCACCCGCAGGCGGTTGAACAATATATCAGGGTGCACGTCAAGGAAAACGGTTTGCCCATGCCGGTTCATGTAATCCATATTGTCAAAAAAACAAGGAGTGCCGCCGCCTGTGGAAACAATGACATCCTCAAACTCGGACACCTCGTGCAGCATACTCCGTTCCAGTTCACGAAAAGAGGCCTCTCCCCGCTCTGCGAACAATTCACGAATAGATTTGTGAAAACGTTCTTCTATGTACCAGTCCAAATCGATAAAAGGTACATTCAGTTCGCGGGCAAAAGCCTTTCCCAAAGTAGTTTTACCGGCTCCCATGTAGCCGGTCAAAAAGATACGTATCATAATTGCTTACCGTTTGCAGGCAAAGATAAGCAAACTGAGAGCAGAATAAAATGAACTTGTTCATTTTTTATGCCAAAGTGCAGCTTATCTTCGCTTTTCAAGCAAAGATAAGCAATTCCATAGTGAGACTACCCCACTATCAGCGGAAAATTTTAATCCGTTCGCTCAATTCCCCGAATTCCTTTTCTCCGGGTTCGGCAGTCGGTGTGCCAAAAGGCATTTCGGCTATCAGCATCCAGCTTCCGGGCAAATTCCAAGTGCGGCGCACCTCCTCATCAATCAGCGGGTTATAGTGCTGCAACGAAGCTCCCAGACCGGCATCTTCGAGCATCGTCCAAATGGCAAACTGATGCATGGCCGATGTGTGCTGCGACCAGGTTGGGAAGTTCTCGGCGTAAGAGGGAAAAGCCTCTTGCAAATTCTTTACAACCGCAGTGTCTTCAAAATAGAGCACAGTGCCATGCCCGGCGGCAAAGCATCCGTCAATTTTGGCTTCCGTCTTTGCAAAAGCATCGGACGGGATGCGCTGTTTCAGGGTACTTTTCACAATATCCCACAATTTCTTATGCTCATCGCCCAGCAACAACACAATTCTGGTTGACTGCGAATTAAAAGCCGACGGCACGTTCTTCACTGCCGTACGGACAATATGCACCACCTCCTCGTCCAAAACGGGAGAGTCACTGCCGATGGAGTAATAACTACGCCGGTGTTCCAGCGCTTCTGCAAAGGTTCTTTTCATATATTTCTCTTTCATTATTGTTTTTATTCTAGTATAGAAATAACAAGTGAAAGAAACAAGTTGTTCGATTTTGCAGAATATATTTGTACCTTTGCCGCAAGTTATGAAAAAAGAGAAATTCTACGTTGTATGGGCCGGCGACACTCCGGGCATTTATACCTCCTGGACCGACTGCCAGCTGCAGACCAAAGGCTACGAAGGAGCGAAATACAAATCGTTCGACACCCGCGAAGAAGCGGAAAAAGCCTTTGCCTCATCACCGTACGACTACATCAAGCGTAACGCATCCACCGGCAGCAGAAAATCCGGACAGTCCCACGACACAGATTCTCCCTACCCGATCGCAGTCCTCGAAAACAGTCTTGCCGTAGATGCCGCATGCAGCGGAAATCCCGGTGCAATGGAATACCGGGGGGTGCACGTCGCCAGCCGCCAGCAGATCTTCCACTTCGGCCCCATGTACGGCACCAATAACATCGGAGAGTTTCTTGCCATTGTCCATGGCCTTGCCCTGCTGAAGCAGAAAGGCTTTGATATGCCCATTTACAGCGACAGCGCCAATGCCATCAACTGGGTGAAACAGAAGAAATGTAAGACCAAACTGCCCCGCGACCCCAAGACCGAAGAACTTTTCCAACTGATAGAGCGTGCCGAGAAATGGCTGCGCGAAAACACCTATTCCACACCCATACTCAAATGGGAAACCCGGCAATGGGGAGAGATCCCCGCAGACTTCGGAAGAAAATAACATAGAAAGCCTCTTCCCTCCCCCCTTCTTCTTACCCGATATTAATGTGCATGCGCAGGCAGGTTTCAGCACACTGATAATCAATGTGTTTGAAGTTTATTATTGTTTACTTGGAATAAACTGCCGGTTTAATACCAATAAACTGTCAATTTAATACTAATAAACTTCCGGTTTAATCCTAATAAATCGGAAGTTTATTCCAAGTAAACCAACGGTGAACTACATGGTACAGGACACTGTCGTCACTGTTGTCAACACACCCTCTATCCCCTTTCCGACAAAGGGATAGAGCATCATCGGTGACGAGTGACGAGAAAAACATAAAAAAACCGACAAGCGGCAGCCTTATCCCAAAGACTGCATGTCGTTCAGCTTCTTGTAGTAGCCATTCTTGGCGAGAAGTTCCTCGTGCTTGCCGCGTTCCACAATTTCTCCCTCATAGAGCACGCAGATCTCATCCGCATTCTTAATCGTGGAAAGACGGTGCGCAATGGCAATAGTAGTGCGGGTTTTCATCAAGCGCTCCAAGGCCTCTTGCACCAAGCGCTCCGACTCCGTATCCAGCGCAGAAGTGGCCTCATCCAGAATCAGTATAGGCGGGTTTTTGAGAATGGCGCGTGCAATGCTGATACGTTGGCGCTGTCCGCCGGAGAGCTTACCGCCGCGATCGCCGATGTTGGTGTCGTACCCTTTCTCGGTGTCCATGATGAAATCGTGCGCATTGGCTATTTTGGCAGCTTCGACAACCTGCTCCATGGTGGCATTCTCCACACCGAAAGCGATGTTGTTGAAGAACGTATCATTGAAGAGAATAGCCTCCTGATTGACGTTTCCAATCAGCCCGCGCAAATCAGAGATACGCATTTCCTTGATGTTCAGCCCGTCTATCCTTATTTCGCCTGACTGCACATCATGGTAACGGGGCAGCAAATCGACCAACGTCGATTTGCCGGAACCGGATTGCCCCACCAGTGCAATGGTCTTGCCCTTGGGCACAGTCAGATTGATGTGCTTCAACACCTGGCGCGAACCGTCGTAGCTAAAACTGATGTCCTTGAATTCCACTTTGTCTTTCAGTGAAGAAAGCGGCTTCGGCCGGGCAGGCTCCTTAATGGGATTCTCCGCGAAAAGTATCTTGTCGATGCGTTCCATAGACGCAAGCCCTTTGGGTATGTTGTATCCGGCTTTAGAGAATTCCTTCAACGGGTTGATAACGCTGTACAGTATCACCAAATAATAGATGAACGAAGGAGCGTCAATCGTCGAACTGTTGCTGAGGATCAGCGTACCGCCGAACCACAGCACGATAACGATGACACATGTACCCAGAAATTCGCTCATGGGATGCGCCAATGCCTGACGGGTAGCCACCCGGTTGATGGCGTCGCGGTATTCGTTGCTGCACTTATTGAAACGCTCCATCATTTTGTTTTCGGCAATAAAGGCTTTGATGATGCGCAGCCCGCCCAACGTCTCTTCCAGTTGCGACATGGTGTCACTCCACTTTGCCTGCGCATCCAGCGACTGCCGTTTCAGTTTCTTGCCCACCGTCCCCATTATCCAGCCCATGCCCGGAAGCACCAGCAATGTGAACAATGTCAACTGCCAACTGATGGCTATCAACGTTCCAAAATAAGCTATAATCAGTATCGGGTTCTTTATCAGCATGTCCAGCGAACTGGTTACGGACGTTTCCACCTCAGTCACATCACCGCTCATGCGGGCAATGATGTCGCCCTTCCGCTCTTCGGAGAAGAAACTCAAAGGAAGATGCAACACCTTGTTATATACCTGCGCGCGGATATCACGAACCACCCCCGTACGAAGGGGAATCATCACCGCCGAAGAAGCAAAATAGGAAAAGGCTTTCAGCAGAGTCATCACCGCCAGAAAGACACCCAGAATCAGCAACGTCAGCGAACCGCCCTGCGAGGCTATCAGCTCGGTGACGTAGTAGTAGAAGTTATTGACCGCTATATCTTTCAGGTTAACGCCTACCGCATCCCAAGGAATGAACTCGTAGGTCTTGGTATCCATCTTGAAAAGTATCTGGAGAATAGGAATAATCAACGCAAAAGAAAATATATTCAGAATTGCCGATAACAGGTTCAGGAACAGTGCTCCTATCAGATATTTCTTATAAGGCGGAACAAAACGCCGCAAAAGTCGGAGGAATTCTTTCATTCGGTCAAGCAGTTAATTCATTACGTTTGTACTGGGGGCAAAGATAGGGATAAAAAATTATCTATAAACGTGTTTTAACCAATATTCAAGAACATATAGCCATAACAGCTTCAGAATCGCGAAAAATGAAAACCTGACTATATTATAACTTCTTACCTTTTTTATTATAACTTTGTGGCCTATACCAAACTAATTCAAAGAAGGATGAAACCATACGATTACCTGATTGTCGGTAGCGGCCTGTTCGGAGCCGTATTCGCTCACGAAGCCCATAAAGCCGGTAAAAAATGCCTTGTGATAGAAAAGCGTACTCACACCGGTGGTAATATCTACTGTGAAGAAGTAGACGGAATCAATGTGCATAAATACGGTGCCCACATTTTCCACACAGACAATAAAGAAGTGTGGAACTATGTCAACCGCCTTGTTGAATTCAACAGATATACCAACTCACCGATTGCCAATTATAAGGGGAAACTGTATAATCTTCCTTTCAACATGAACACCTTCTATCAGCTGTGGGGAGTGCGCACTCCGGCAGAAGCCAAAGCAAAGATACAAGAACAGTGCAAGGAATATGCCCACATCACCTGTCCGCAGAATTTGGAAGAACAAGCATTGAAACTTTGCGGAGAGGATATTTACCGGCAACTGATAAAAGGATATACGGAGAAGCAATGGGGACGTTCTGCCACAGAGTTACCGGCATTTATCATCAAACGCATCCCTTTCCGCTTCATCTTTGATAATAATTACTTTAACGATCCGTATCAGGGTATTCCTGTCGGTGGTTACAACCGCTTAATCGATGCCTTGCTGGAAGGTATCGAAGTCCGCACCGGCATCGACTATATGGAACACCGTAAGGAACTGGACCCTTTGGCAGAGAAGGTGCTCTACACCGGTTGCATTGACGAGTATTTCAATTATGCGTGCGGTCATCTGGAGTACCGCAGTCTACGATTTGAGCACAAGCGCCTGACAGATGTAGAAGACTTTCAGGGCAATGCTGTCGTAAACTATACCGATCGTGAAACTCCTTACACCCGTATTATCGAACACAAGCATTTTGAGTTCGGCAAACAGCCCTCCACCGTAATCACTTATGAATATCCTGATGATTTCGAGCCGGGAAAAGAGCCTTATTATCCGGTAAACGATGAGAATAATACCCGGATTTTCAACCAATATCAAAGGCTGTCCCAGCAACAGGAGAAAGTTTTATTCGGCGGCAGATTGGCACAATATACGTATGCGGATATGGATGATACGGTGGCAGCGGCGCTAAAGTTGTGGAAAAGCTTGCAATAATATTTCTCAGGCAAGAAATAACCTGTATCTTTGTACACATAAGTATTCTGTAAAAGAGCTTTATAGAATTTTATACATCAAATCGTGCATTGATGAACCCAATAAATATTATAAAAGCGCGATATGCAAAATATGGAAATAGAAAAAGAAGTGCAAGTCAGTGTTATCGTTCCAAACTATAACTATGCCCGCTATCTGCCAATGCGTATAGAGTCAATTCTTAATCAAACCTTCACTGATTTTGAACTAATTTTACTCGATGATGCATCAACAGACGAAAGCGTTTCTGTTTTAGAAAAATATCGTAATAATAAGCACGTCTCTCACATCGTTGTCAACGAGCAGAACACAGGAAGCCCATTTCAACAATGGATGAAAGGTATTTCATTATCCCGCGGTAAATATATCTGGATAGCCGAAGCGGACGACCTTGCAGAACCAGACTTTCTGGAAACGTGCATTAATTCAACGCAACAAGCAGAAGATGTTTCCATATGTTATACCGGATCTTTATTGATTGACAATACTGGTCAGGTTTTAAGAAAAGATGTTAATCACTGGGGACATAGAAAAGCCAAAGCAAATTCTTGTTTTAACGGTGTTCTATTCGCCACACACAATTTATACTGGAAGAACTATATTATCAATGCAAGTGGTGCAATCTTTTCACGTCAAAAGGCCCTTACACTGCTTAACTCTTCTTTCAAAAATATGCATTATTGCGGTGATTGGCTATTTTGGTTTGAAATGGCCATGAAAGGGCAGGTGATAGAAATATATAAAAACCTAAATTATTTCCGGCAGCATCCTACCAAAGTTACTGAAAACTCAAGAAAAGCGGGAGAAGGCATAAAAGAAGATATATTAATTGTAAAACATATAGAAGAAATATTAGGAAATAGACTAAACCGCTATAAAAAACGGCTACGCCATGGTATTTTATATAGAAAAATAAAAAGGTTGCCAATAAACAAAAAACAGAAAGCACCACTTTATCAAAGTCTACATGATACACTACACGCCGGGGTTATAGAGTATTTAATAGAACGCTCCAATCAATATCTGCGATTATTGATACCAACACTAACTACCGGTAAAAGAGATCGACTTTAATAAAAAATTCATTTACTTAACTCCAATAAACGAACTTATGGATATAGTTTTCACCATTGACGAAAAATTTACCCGATTTTGCGCAGTTGCCATAGCTTCCCTATTGAAACATAATAAAACAGAAGAAATATGTTTCCACATAGTGACAGATAATCTTACGGAAAAGAGCAAAACAATTCTCTCCGAATTAGCAAAACAAAGTGGCGCCTGCACTTATTTCTACCATGTACCCAAAGAAAAGACAGAAGGTTATCAAGTAAAAGCCATGAGCCACCGTATTTCATTGGCTACTTTTTATCGTTGCATGCTGCCTTCACTGCTCCCCTCGCAGCTATCCAAAGCAATCTACCTTGACAGCGACATATTAGTCTTAGATTCTATAAAAGAAATCTGGAACACCGACTTAAATAATATAGCTATTGCCGGTATAGAAGAGGCCCGCAGCAAAGAAGACAAGCATTGTGACCGCTTAGGCTACGCTCCCTCCTATCGTTATATAAATGCGGGAGTGCTCCTTATCAACTTAGATTATTGGCGTAAGTATAACATAGAAGAAAAGTGTCGCCAATATTATGCAAAGAATATAGACCGTATGCTCTATAATGATCAGGATTTATTGAATGCCTTACTCTATGACAAAAAAGCTGTAATCCCCACACGTTATAATGTGCAAGATGCTTTCTACCGGAAATTCAATAAAGGAAACAGTCTACCTCCTGAATATAAATCCACCTATCAAGACGCCTTACTCCACCCCGCCATTTTACATTATACCAACCGAAAGCCTTGGGAATATCACTGTATGCACCCTTTGCGGAAACTATTTTATGATTATCAGAACCTGACGCCTTATGCCGGACAATCTGTTTTGAACAATCCTTTGAAGCGTATCCATCGCTTTATCCATTTACTTCCTTATTTGTTAGGATTTAAACAGAAACGCTACTATTCACTTTCAACTCTCAGGGAAAATCAATGAGTGTTCTTTCCAAGTAGAATAGAATTAGCATGTTTCACAAAACTCCAATGGCTGTTGCTCACCAACCAACAGTTATCGACAAATTGGTCACCCTTATACTCTTTCAGATAACAGACACTCTGTATATCAGGATACTCTTTTGCCGTAAAACAAACCTTATGAGAGTAAGGAAGCTTATCAAAACGGCGAATTAAATCTTCTGTACATTGGTCTCTATCGCAAAACTTCACAATAAGATTATCCCAATTAATCCTTTTCACTCGACGAGACCATTTAGCATACGCCTCATCTTCGTCTTTATAGTGAATAAAGTGAATTTCAATATCATTAGCAATAAGTCCTATTGGATATTCTTTGTCATCAAGGAATTCCAGATATTTGGACCGGCTTCTCTCTATAAAGCATAAATCAGAATAAATCAACGAAGGCTCTTCCAACAGTTTTATATAATCAGGAGCAAAAACAAACAAGCCAATGAAAGGAGAATTGAACTCTAAATTACAATACTTATACATAAAAGTACCCCAACAATTATTACTCAAGATAGTAACTGTTTTATTCTTAAGATTCATTCGATACCACCAACAACGAATTCTCCTTGTCAATTTGATATATTTCTTTTTTCTTTTACTCAGCATGACTAAAAACTCTATTCACCAAGATCCATATATTTAGGCTTTCTAAATCTAAAAGCATAAGGTAACCGTTTCATACACCATTGAACACGTTTCTTCAAAGAAGATAGAGGCCGCTGCCCTTGCCATGGTGTCATATCCAAATATTTATAATATTCACTTCGCAGCGGATGCATACTATCATAATTCCAAGGTTTCTTATTAGTATAGTGCAAAATCACCGGATGCAACAGTTCCTCTCTAAAGCTGTTCCAATCAGCTACTTTTTTGTCCATACCATAACGATAGAACCCATCTTGCATATTCCACTTCAAAGGAACAAATACTTTATCTTTATGCAAAACGACATTCAACAAATCCTGATCATTGAAAAGAATACGCTCCGGATATGTCTGAAAATATTTAACACACTGTTTATCCACCTTATGTTCCCGCCAATAATCTAAGTTGATAAGGAGCACACCGGCATTAAAATAAGAATACGATCGGTCGTAATGAAGCCGTTCATAACGTTCGTCTTCGTCCTTACCAATATCTTCAATACAAGCTGCACCACAGCCGGACAAATCTGTATTCCAAAATTCCGAAATATCTCCCAAAACCACAATATCACAATCCAAATAGAGAACCTTTTCCACATCATCAGGCAGAATGGCCGAAAACATACAACGATAGTAAGTTGCCATAGAAATACGTTTGCCGAATTTCTTTATAGCAAAGCAACTCAATAAATCTTCAGGAGGGAAATAGAAACGGATGTCATTTCCGTAAGAAGCCACTAAGTTCCGCAAAATCTGTTGATTTTCCTCGGAAAGAGATGGGGCTACAATGTGTACACAGATATCAGCACTTTTATTATTCTCAAACAAAGAAACTAATGTAACAGCACAATGCTGCATAAAGTTAGCATCTATATTACAAGCTATATGAATCATAAAGATTTGATTTATTATTGTTTTTGACCTGTCATCTGAAAATATTTATCCATCACCAGCAATGAAATCAGACGCTCGCGTTCAGTATCGAAAAATTGTGCTACATATTCATGAGCATGCCGGATAATCAGTTCTGCTTCTGCCGGATGATTAATATAATAAGTCAGTTTTTCTTCTAAGTTGGAAAGATCGTCCTTAATCTCTATATAATGATAATCAGGTATTAATTTCCCTTCCATAAACCAAGTCTCACAGGTGGGACGAGTCATTACAGCAATAGAGTTGGATGACATTACCCACTTTAAATTAGAAGCGACATCATTACCCTCAAGTGCCATAATAAACTTGTAGTCAAGATGCTCACGAATTGTTTTTTTTGGAGTCATCCAAGCGTCGGGATAACCCTCATTCCTACCCACTACACCACAATCACAAAGAGAAGATCCGAAGTACATATGAAGAAATTTCTCACGAATACGGCTCAACCGAATCTTGCCGCGAAATATAGCTTGGTCACGTTTTTTTGAAAAAGGAACAGGATCGTTTAGAAATATAAAATGCCGTAATTTATCCAACTTCAACACTACGGAATAGGCATTATCCTCCTTCAACAAACGACTTTTTACTATTGAAGGGTATTGGGGGGTAAAATATACGTCTCCCGGAATATAACTTATACGTAAATTCTGATTAAACCAACAGGTTACATCCTTCAAATCAAAATAATATGCTTTGTGAAAAGTAGAAGGGCGAAAGTTTCTTATCTTATCCAGATATACATAATAGCTATGCTTATGCTCATGCAAAACCTGTTCCGGCAATATTACCGGATGTTGCAACTTGTTGTAATAGTTCACCCGTTCATAAATGTAATCTTTGTCAGACCGCATTTCTACTTGCTCCAAACAGCTCTTTCTCCGCATACTGAAAAAACAATCGGGTATACACCGCTTCAGATACCCCTTTAGGAAAAAGAATGCCTTTGATGGTTTACCGCTACGAAGCTTATACAACAGACTATCACTCATTTAATATTGTTTTATAGGCAATAAATAGTGTTTTTTAAACGTTCGTTTAAAAAACACAAAGATAGGAGTAATTTCTTATCTAAAAAATATTGTTACTCGTTTTTTTCATATTCATCGCCAAAAACGTATTAACCTGATAATATCATTTTTTTGAATAGTCATAAATATAGACAAACGATCTTCCTGTGAAAAAGTTCTGAGAGGTGTTTTTTAAACGAACGTTTAAAAAACACTATTCCTTAAAAACAGACATATGAGACTGATTAAAATGACAGGCGGCCTGGGCAACCAAATGTTTATCTACGCTTTCTATCTACGAATGAAAAAACGTCATACAAATACTCGGATTGATTTGTCCGACATGATGCATTACAATGTCCACCATGGTTATGAAATGCACCGCGTGTTCAATCTTCCCAAAACAGAATTCTGTATCAACCAACCTTTGAAAAAGGTTATAGAATTTCTTTTCTTCAAGAAAATCTATGAACGCAAACAAGACCCGTCAAGTCTCCTCCCATTCGATAAAAAATACTTATGGCCTTTGCTATATTTTAAAGGATTCTATCAGTCGGAAAGGTTCTTTGCCGATATGGAAAATGACATACGTACAGCCTTTACATTCAACTCAGACTTGTTCAATGAGAAAACCCAAGCAATGCTAACGCAAATAAAGCATAACGAGCATGCCGTTTCACTACATATCCGCCGGGGAGATTATTTAGAACCCAAACATTGGAAAACAACAGGCAGTGTGTGCCAACTGCCCTATTACCTCAATGCTATTACCGAAATGAACAAACGGATAGAGCAGCCTTCCTATTATGTTTTTTCGGATGACATAGCCTGGGTAAAGGAAAACCTACCGTTACCACAGGCCGTCTTCATTGATTGGAATAAAGGTGCGGAAAGCTGGCAGGACATGATGCTGATGAGCCATTGCCGCCACCACATCATTTGCAACAGTACGTTTAGCTGGTGGGGGGCATGGTTGAACCCCAGAGAGAATAAGACGGTAATTATGCCCGAACGTTGGTTTCAACATTGTGATACGCCCAACATCTATCCTGACGGTTGGATAAAAGTACCCGTTAACTGATTACATACATCGCGATGATAAATACTTACCTTATAAAGAAAATAAGTTTAGCCCTTGTGGAATGTTTCAAAACATTCCGCAAAGCCCCTCCTTCACAATTAATAATGACCCTATTGGTGAAAAACGAAGAAAGCATGCTGGAGGAAAACCTATTGTTCCACAAAGCAATGGGTGTGGACAGCTTTATCATTACAGACAATAATTCCACCGACTCTACTCCCGAGATTATCCGAAAATATAAACAGAAAGGATGGATAAAGGAAGTCATTGAGGAGAAAGCAACCGACTATGAACAAAAAGAATGGGTAGACCGGATGATATGGAAAGCCAAAACCATCTACAAAGCCGACTGGATCATCAATGCCGATGCCGATGAGTTGTGGTACTCTCCCTCCGGCAATCTCAAAACAGACCTGTCGGCCACCCATGCCAACGTATTGAATTGCGAAATGAGAAGCGTTTATCCGGAAGAGAACCAGCCTTTCTGGCAGTGGGATAAAGTTGTGAAACCTGTCAGTGAACCGGAACGCTACGATTTGTCTACCTATTCCATATTCGAACGGCAGAACAAAAAAGTCATCCATCGAAGCGCCGGCTATCTGCAAATCTCTATGGGAAACCATAAAGTGACCATGCTTCCCCAACTATCCACAGACAGTGGCATACGCATATATCATTACAACATACGCGGGAAACAACAATTCCTGGAAAAGATGATAAATGGAGGCAGGCAGCTGGAGCAGCATAAAGGCAGACATGGAGGTCGCCATTGGAGATACTTCTACAAATTATACAAAGAAGGGAAACTCGAAGCGGAGTATGACCGGGTTATCGGGACATCCTTTTATAAAGCATTGTGTGAGAAGCAGTTTATTATTCCGGACACAACCATTCCGGATGTCTTTAAAGAACTAAACATACACCAATGATGAAACATGCCTTTCTGATTATCGCCCACAACGAATATCCGATACTCGAAGTATTGCTTTCTATGTTAGACGACGAACGCAATGACATCTATCTACATATCGACAAACGAGCAGTGGGCCTATATCAAAAAATTAAAGGATTCAAGATAAAGAAAGCCGGTTTCTATCTCATTGAAAAAAACATGAAAGTGTATTGGGGAGACATCAGCTTAGTAAAGGTGGAATATCTCCTGTTCGAGACTGCTCTGAAAAACGGACCTTATGCCTATTATCACTTACTGTCAGGAGCAGACCTTCCTATCAAAAGCCAAGACTACATTCATGAATTCTTTCATAAAAATTCAGGAAAGGAGTTCGTCGGCTTCTGGCAAGATGCAGCCCACCAACGGGATTTGGAACGCAAAGTATCCCGATATTATTTTTTCACACAAAGACTGAAAGACAAAGGAAACATGCTGCATGGAATCACCGCATTTCTCCGGAACACAGTTTTAGCCCTTCATAAAATAAGCAACTACCGCAGAAAGACAACTTTTGAGTTTAAAAAAGGAGGACAATGGGTGAGTGTCACTGAAAATGCCGTCAGCTATCTGCTGCAGTACAAGGACATTATATTGAAGCGGATGAGATACACGCTTTGCCCGGACGAAATATTTATTCAAACCCTCCTGTGGAACTCTCCTTTCCGAGAAAAGATGTACTGCATACATGATGCCAGCACAGGCTGCATGCGTGACATTGACTGGGAACATGGAAATCCCTACGTATGGCAGAATGCCGATTATAAAAGACTTGCCGACTCCAACAAGATTTTCGCCCGGAAGTTTCACTCCAAACAAATGAAGGTGGTCCACGAAATACAGAAATCATATTCAAAATAACGAACGTAATGAATATTTTATTTTACACAGTCAATGAAGTAGCTCCACAATATGGGGGAGTTGAAAGAATAACAGCAAATATAGCAACTGCATTAACCACATTTTATAACGCAAATTGCTATTCAGCTTATAAATACGACATTGACAGTTCATTTGAGAAACAACAATTCGTCGATACAATCAAGATCACATCTTACAATAAGCTCACTCGGTTAATTCAGTTCATAGAACAAAACAAAATTGATGTCATTATCAACCAGGGAGAACATAAACTAACCAAACATCTGAAGACAGCCTTAAGCCAGTCGCAAAGAAAAGAGTGCAAACTGATATTCGCACTTCACACCAAACCTGCCGCTGAGGTCAACTTTATAACTCTGGACAACCCCAAGAAAGAGCTCAAAGAGGGGAAGCACATATGGAAAAACCTCAGAAAATGCTTATCATTCCCATACCAAAAAATGAGAAAGATCATAAAGCTGCCCGTCCTGTATAAAGAGTCATATACTTTTTCAGACAAAGTAATCCTCTTATCCGGACACTTCAAAAACGACTTCCTAAAATATGCCCGCCTAAAAGAGGATAGCAAAATCAGAATAATTCACAATGCCCTTTCATTCCAATCTTTTTATGACATGGCAAACTACGGATACAAAAAGAAAGAAGTGCTCATCGTATCCAGGTTGGAGGAAGAACCCAAAAGGGTATCCATCGCTTTAAAAATATGGAAAGAGATTGAAGCCGACAGCAGCTTATCCGATTGGAAATTAAGAATTGTTGGTCATGGGAAAATGGAAAGCCAATATAAAGACTTTGTCAGACATCACAACCTGAGTCGTGTCTTCTTTGAGGGCGCAAGAAATTCGGAGCCTTATTACACTGAGGCTTCCATATTCATGATGACCTCCTCCTTTGAAGGGTGGCCGCTGACGTTAATTGAAGCGCAACAATGCGGCTGTGTTCCTCTGGCCTTCGACAGCTTTGCATCATTGAAGGATATAATAACAAGTGAGGACAACGGGTTTATCATCCCCAATAATGATATTCCGGCGTATATTCAACAAATCAAACGACTAATGACAGATGATAAATTGCGCAAATCCATGGCGGCCAATGCCATTGAAAGCAGCAAACGGTTTACCATTGACACCATAATAAAGGAATGGATATATTTAATGGAGGAGTAGTCTGATTTTTTATCAATCACTGCTATTTCATAATCCCCAGCCGTTCGTGTATCCCGTCACAATATGCTTTCCACAGTTTGGCAATATCACTCCATTGGTAAGCATCGGTGAACGGACAAGTAAGAAGGGCCGTTAAAATATAGCCTGCCACTCCATTAAAACCCCGAAGATACCTTACTGCCCAATTACGTCCATAATGGTGGCTCAAGTAAGTGGAATTGCGCACCTGATAGAAACGTTTCCACTTTTTCTTTTTATTCCGTTCGCTCCAACTGTCGTTCGAGAAAAACTTCTCCTTGTCCATCAGTGCCGTAGGAACATATAGTATTTTAAACCCGGCCTGCACCGTACGAAGACAATAATCCGTATCATCACAAAAGATAAACAGCTCCTTATTGGGGTAACCTATCTTCTCAACAACCTCACGCCGGATAAACGGTCCCTCAAAAGCTGCTCCCTGTATCTCCACAGGTTCTGTTACGGTCTGTTTCGACAGTTTACCGGTGTACATGGAAGCAAAAGGGTTTATTAAGTTATAACCTTGAAACTCATGCGTGAAAAGCTTCCCTTCCTGCAAGCGTCGTGGAGCAAGTATTCCTATGTCTTCCCGATCGGCATGGAGCAATAGCTGCTCCAGACAATCGGCACGCGGAAACACATCATCATCCATGCACCAAATCCAGTCGGCACCCGCCTGATATGCATACTGCATACCTGTATAAAAGCCCCCCGAACCGCCGACATTCGCTTGACTGATAACAATAAGTCCCGGCTGCGTCTTCAACCATTCGGCAGTAGCATCCGTACTTCCGTTATTGACAACTACAATGGAAGAGACCGGCTTGTTCTGCTGCAAACAGCGAACAGTCCTTTTCAGCAGTTCTATTCGGTTATAGGTAACGACTACGGCTACAATATTCATGGCTATCTTCAATAAAGGTTATCAATCTTTCCCGGTTGGGTACTTCTGTAAGCAACCATCAGTTCAAAACATTTTTCAACATCAAAACCTCGGGCCTTTGCATACTCCTCGGCCATCCAACGATGCATCTGCGGAGTGGCAGGCAGGCGCTCAAAGTTCTTACAGCCCGCTTTCATGCCGATAGTACCGATAAACATCCGGTTCAAATCCACAATTTCCAATTTAATGCCTTCCGGCGTTTTCTGAAACAGGATATTTTCGCGCCCATAATCTTTATGAGCGTACCCATGTTCATGAAGCACAGCAGTTACCCTCCCTATCTCTCGCAGAACGTCTTCTTCATATTCAAACTTCTGCTTGAACAAGTCATTATAGACATAAGGACATGCCGACAAGCAGCTCACATAGTAACTTCTGTCGAACAACAGGCCGCTACGCACATTGAGATACCCTACCGGTTGAGGGGTCCCCACACCTATATTTCGATATAATTCGGCATGGTCATAGGAACGTTTGGCTTTAGAAGGCCGAAAAATACCGTACACAAAACGGTTGATAAAATTGGGACGGTGGAAAGATTTAACGACATATTCCCGGCCTTTATACTCCATTTTCCTCAATTCATTGCGCCCTTTATGGATTACAATACCCTCATTCTTTTCAAAACGCTCAGGTAAAGAGAGTACAAAACCTCTCAACGCCTCAAAATCCGAATGGATAACTAAGGTATGAGGATGAAAAATATCGGCTTTCCGGCTCATTTCAGATTTCATAAATACATCAAATTTTATCCAACCCTTTCGTATACTTCAACCAATAATACTTCAGCGGATTCTTATATTTCAGTTGTTTCCATGGACGGCTGCCATGAGGCTGATGCAACACTGGCAATGTAGTAAATAAATAATTCTTAAACCCTTCCTTCAGGGATTGGTGTGAGATAGTTACATCGTGCCAGTTCTTCTCAGGATCCAACCGGTGGAAGTCGAAAGCTTTCAGGAAATTCAAAGTCAACAGGGAGCAGCAAAAGCTGCAATGTTTCTTCTCCGGAAACACCTGATTCTCTTTCCCTTTGGCATAAAGATAAGGATAGTTGATATTCCCTTTGGCATCCACTGTCACAGCAGCTGCAATCCCACAGTCCTCTCTTTCCATTGCTCCGTCAAACAAAGCCTGTAATGTATTCTTCTTTACCACCACATCCGACTCTACAATAATCAAACCGGCATCAGCCTCAATGGCACGCTGTTGCGCCATTTGCAGCACCAGCAGATAGTTCGGGGAGGGATGTTCTGTAATCTCGGCAAGGTTCACCAACTCAAATCCCAGTCTCCCGGACGCCTCCTGCAATTTTGCCGTATTTTCTTCCGTACTGAAATCATTGTATACAGTATAAGTAAACGGTATTTGAAAACTGGATGCCATAACGGCCTCCACAGTTTGTAGCGTCAACTCAATAGAGTCCTTTACAGGAGTAATGATATGAATACACTTCATTGGATATAAATAATTAGTCTTTGTTCAATAAGCTGCAAAATTCCCACAAGTTGACAAAACTATACAATATTTTGCACACAGCCAAACAGTTTGCCGCATTTATTCCTTGTCCGCTTTCCGTTTTACCGTATGCTTTACTTTCAATACGGCAAGATTTAATTCGATCGTTGTCTCCGAATCCGTTGCCTGAAGATTATTATCCAATAAATCGGTGAACAAATCACCGCTTTTCTCCAATAAGGATTTCTGCTGCTCTTCGGAAGCATCCGGCAAGTTGTTCAAGGTACGGGAGAGTTCGCGCAACTTGGCAAAAGTCTCAATAATGGAAATCGTAGCCTCGGTTGCACGAGCACTTTTCAGAATGGTGGCAAGCATATAGAGACCTTTCTCAGTAAACGCTTTAGGCTCAACAGTCGAATGTTTTAATACAGAGAACCGGTCGAAATTTTCGACCAGTAACTGTTTTTCAGACACTTGCAAAGTAAAACAATAATCTTCCGGAAATTTATCCAGATTATTTCTAAGAGCTTCATTTACGCGTTTCGTTTCCACCCCGTACAAAGCAGCAACATCCCTGTCCAAAAGTACTTTTTGTCCGCGAAGGGTAATTATTTTATCTTCTATTTCTTCAAAACCAATCAGTGTTTTCATCAGTATATAAATTTATGTTTTAAACAATCTGTCAAAGGTATGTATTATTGTACCAACATTCCTCATTCTCACGAATTATTTTTAACTTTGCCTACATAAACAAAAGTGCCATGAAAGTAATTGTCGATAACAAAATACCTTTTATAAAAGAAGCTATTGAAAAGATAGCGGATGAAGTGGTTTACGCACCGGGGAAAGACTTTACCCCCTCCTTGGTAAAAGATGCGGATGCGCTCATTATCCGTACACGCACCCGATGCAACCGGGAATTACTGGCAGGCAGCCAAGTGAAGTTTATTGCTACGGCAACAATCGGATTCGACCATATTGATACGGAATACTGCCACGAAGCAGGCATCACCTGGACCAATGCTCCCGGATGCAACTCCGCATCCGTAGCCCAATACCTGCACTCATCATTGCTCCTGCTGCAAAAGCAGAAAGGCATTAACCTGTCGGAAGCCACTATCGGCATTATAGGTGTGGGCAATGTGGGCAGCAAGGTGGCTGAAGTTGCACAAGAGCTGGGCATGCATATCTTGCTCAACGACCTTCCGCGCGAAGAAAAAGAAGGAAAACAGCAGTTCTCTTCCCTCCAGTCGCTTGCGGAGGAGTGCGATATACTCACCTTTCACGTACCTTTATATAGAGAAGGGAAGTATAAGACCTACCACCTGGCTGATGCTGCATTTTTCAGATCATTAAAGCGGCGGCCTGTCATCATCAACACCTCACGCGGAGAAGTTATCGAAACAAATGCACTACTGAACGCCTTAGAGACAGGAGCCATTTCAGATGCTGTCATTGATGTTTGGGAAAACGAGCCTGCCATAAATATAGATTTATTAGACAAAGTGTTCCTCGGAACCCCCCATATTGCCGGCTACTCGGCAGACGGTAAAGCCAACGCCACCCGCATGTCGCTGGATGCCCTATGCCGTTATTTCAATATACAAACGGACTACCAGATTATTCCGCCCGCTCCAAAGCAGCTGCAAATCACAGGAGATGACCTATCGGATGCCTATTTGCAAATGTATGACCCCCGCCGGGACAGCAACGCATTAAAAACACATCCGGAGTTATTCGAAAAGCTACGGGGAGATTATCCTTTAAGAAGAGAGAAAGAAGCATACACAATTTTGAATCATCCGGAATAATATGCCGCTTCTGTCCGCAAAAAACAATATTCCGAAAGATTGTCAGCACATCTCCGATAACAAACGCTCTATGACCTGCGGGTAATACTCATACTCCAGCGTATGCACTTTCTTTGCCACATCTTCCGCCGTATCCTGCGGCAAAACAGGGCATCTGTACTGCACAATGACTTCCCCCTCATCAAAATGCTCATTTAAATAATGTATAGTGATGCCGGTTTCCGTTTCGCCGGCAGCCACCACCGCTTCATGTACACAATCTCCGTACATGCCTTTACCTCCGAATTTGGGTAATAAAGAAGGATGAATATTTATAATCTTATTGGGATAAGCATGCAAGATACAATCCGGTATACGTGCAAGAAAACCGGCAAGGACGATGAAGTCAATGCCCCTCTCCTCCAGCAGAGCCAACACAGCCGTTCCATTCACCCACTCGGTTTTACCCATACAAGCAAACGGAACATTCAGACTGCGTGCACGTTCCAAAACCAAAGCTGTCTCCCTATTAGCTAAAACCAGCCCTATATTCACCGATTCGCTATTTTGAAAATAACGGATGATGTTTTCTGCATTCGTCCCGTTACCGGAAGCCAAAATAGCAATGTTTTTACTCATAAGCCCTCCAATCCCTGCACAAAACCGTGAAAAATGTGCAAAAAGGTACATTTAATTCATCAAATATTTGCGAGGAACAATAAATATTTATTCCTTTGCACCGCAAATTTAAAGAAATAA
>ULTN01055713.1_pt1 | contig 30075 bp, 23 predicted proteins | sample 1957681 | NCBI WGS metagenome assembly ULTN01 (sample SAMEA4835736, study PRJEB28245) | human gut metagenome | biome: gut microbiome; material: fecal sample | place: Denmark | collected 2008
GCACCCTTATCCACACCCACTGCCCCGGCTTTTCATAGAATGAACTATCTCCGCATTGTATTTTTGCTTTGCGGGTGATATAATAATTCATAATATTCTATTTTACTTCTTTTACTTTTCCCAACTCAGCAAGGAGGCTCCCTTATGCGGCCCATTATCCGTTCCGAAAAATTAGCGCAGGTTCATTCCGATATCCGCGGTCCCGTCTATGTTGAGGCGATGAAGATGATCGGGGAGGGAACACCTGTTCTGCGCCTGAATACCGGCAACCCTGCCACCTTTGGCTTTACCATGCCCCCCAGCGTAAAAAGCGCCCTGCTGGAGAACGCCGAAAAAGCCGTTGGTTACTGTGACTTCCGCGGTATGCCCGCCGCTCGTCAGGCAATTGTGGAGTACGAGACCGGCAAAGGGATCGAGGGGCTTACGCCGGAGGATATTTTTATCGGCAACGGCGTCAGCGAAATGGCTCAGTTCGCTATTACCACGCTGCTCAATTACGGCGATGAGATCCTGCTTCCCAGCCCCAGCTACTCCCTGTGGACGAATGTGACGTTGATAGCAGGTGCCAAACCTGTCTTTTATACCTGTGATGAGCAGTCCGACTGGTACCCCGATATTGAGGATATCCGCCGCAAGCTCACTGCCCGCACCCGTGCCATCGTCATCATCAATCCCAATAATCCCACCGGTACGCTATATCCCCGCGAGCTGCTGGAGCAGATTGTGGAAATCGCACGGGAAAGGGAACTGGTGCTGCTTTCCGATGAGATCTATGACCGACTGGTCATGGACGGCAGGGAGCATATTTCCACCGCTTCACTTTGCCCTGACCTGCCGGTGCTCACCTTCAATGGCCTTTCCAAAAGCCACATGATCTGCGGATTCCGCTGCGGTTGGCTTGCTGTATCGGGACCTCGTGCGCTCACGCAGGATTTTGTTGCCGGTATGGTGGCGCTCACCAGTATGCGGCTGTGCGGCAACGCTCTTACCCAACTTGTCATTCCCGCAGCGTTGGCAGATGAGCAAAGCACCCGCGAGCTGCTGCTCCCCGGCGGGAGGCTTTACGAGCAGCGGGAGGCTGCTGTAAATGCCCTGCGGCAGTTCGATTGCCTTTCGGTGGTCAAAAATACCGCCGCATTCTATATCTTCCCCCGCATCGACCTTAAAAAATGTCCCATCACCGATGATAAAAAGTTTGCCATGGATCTCTTGCATCAAAAGCATATCCTGCTGGTGCCGGGCAGCGGCTTTGATTGGCATACGCCGGATCATTTCCGCGTTGTCATGCTGCCGGAGGCGGCGGAGCTTGCTCGCGCCATGACCGATGTAGGTGAATTTCTGCAAACCTATCGCCAGTAAACCGCAAGCCCCGGCACCCACCGGGGCTTTCCACTATCGCCTTCGGAGGATCTATGAAAGCCATTTTCATCGACATTGATAATACCCTGCTGGATTTTGACGAGTATGTACGCACCACTATGGCGGAGGGCTTTGCCCATTTTGGTCTGCCCGCCTATCAGCCGGAGATGTATCATGTTTTCACCACCGAGAACAACAAGCTCTGGCGGCAGATCGAGGAGGGTGCACTTACTTTTGAGGAGCTGCAAAAGGTGCGCTGGAACCGCATTTTTGCTGCGTTGGGTTTTTCCTTCGATGGCGTCACCTTCGAGCGCTATTTCCGTGCTGCCCTGCACGAAAGTGCCATTCCCGTCACGGGCGCTTTGGAGCTTCTGCAAAGCATTTCGGGACGCTGGCTCTTATGCGTAGCCAGCAACGGACCCTATGAGCAGCAGCTCCACCGGTTGGAGATCGGCGGCATGAAACCCTATTTTGACCACTTTTTTATTTCGGAGCGCGCCGGCGCCGCCAAGCCTGCCCCTGCCTTTTTTGATTACGCCTTTCGTGCGCTGAACCAAGATCGCACCGACCCCATTCTCCCGCAGGAAACGCTCATCATCGGCGACTCCCTCACCTCGGATATTGCCGGTGGTTTGCAGTACGGCATGAAAACCTGCTACTACCGCCGCCCCGGTGCCCCAGCCGCCCCCGCCGGGGTGGACTACACCGTCACCGCCCTTTCCCGGATTCCCGCCCTGCTGAAGATGGCTTGATCTGTCCTTTAACGCCCACTGAAAGCCGCATAATACGGCCCCGCAGGGCGGCGCTCCGCGCCGTGGCGGCCTCCGGCCGTCCCCGTGGCTTCGCCACGGCCCCTGCGGGGCCTCCCATCGGCAAACTTACCCTCATAAAAAACCGACCCACGTTTTTCCGCAGGTCGGTTTTTCTTTTATTCTGCTTTGGCAGGGCGCCCGCCCTCACCCCACCTCAATGGAGTTCAGGATCTTTTCAAACATTTCGCATTGCGTGCTGATGCCAAGTCCTATTAGCGGGGTAAGGGTCAGCCGGATCATTTCATCGCCCGTATCAATACAGTAGATCACCTCGTGCATCATCATCGGCAGGGCGTCGTCCGGCTCCTCCCAGGAGCGATGATAGCTCTTGGCGGCATACCCGCCGAATTCGTGTTCCTCCACCCGGTAGGAGTCGCTGTATGTCTCGTCATACGCCGCAAAGGGCGCTGCTTTGTCTGTGATGGATTCCACGGAGTGCACCGTGGCAAGGAATTCTGTTCCGGCTCGTTCGTTCCTCAGGCTGCCATCCTCGCAGGTCGTTCCCTCCGGCAGCCACAGGCTAAAGCCGCCCAGCTCCATCTTCTCATATCCAACGGCATTCTCGGTCGTTCCCAGCGGCTTCTCTATCTCCAGTCCGGCAAGGATCTCCTCAAAATCCGTGATGGAAATGACCTCCTCCTGCTCCTTGCTCTGTTCCAGTCGGATCAGATAGCCAATGCCGTCCTCAGCAAAGTAATAAGACCAGGATTGATAGGGGACCCGCCTCGCCTCACTTTCTCCGGGCACAGCTTCCTTCCCCATGTATTCCTCCGTGTAGGTCTGGAACTCCCGTTCTCCCAACCGCTTCGTCTGAATATCATCATGCCTTTGCAGATAGTTGCTCTGTATGCTTTCCGCCGTATCTGCATAAAAGCCGACCAGCAGCCGACCCTCGCAGGTGATACAGCCGTATTCCGTTTCCCAGTCCGCAGGGCACTCCAGAATCAGCCGCTGCTTCTCTCCGTCGGGGTTGACGGTCACCGCCAACTTTTTCATCTCGATGTTCTCCGGAGGTTTCTTCACTTCCAGATTTGCGAGGATCTCCTCGAAATCCTCGATGGAAATGATCTGCTCCCGTTCTTGGTTTTCAAACAGGGCGATCCCGTAACTGTCCTCCCCGTCAAAGAAATAATAGCTCCAAATGGTGTAGAGACAGACTTTTTTCTCCTCCACACCCGGTGTCATTTCAGGATCTTCCAGTATGCCATATTCCGCCGAGGAAATATAGAATTCCCGTTTTCCCAGTTGCTTTATCTGGATATCGTCCCATTTTTGCATGTATCCGCGTTGTTCCTCTGCAGGGGTGTAATATACCTCAATCAGCTTCCGTCCCTGATAGTCAATGTCGTCGTGTCCATCGCTTTCCCAATCCGCAGGGCACTCAAAGATAAGCTGACGTCCGTCGCCTGTTGCTGGAGAAACCGCTATTCTTTTTGTTGACTTTGGGCTCTGTGTTTCTTCCGCAGGCGGAGCAGGGGAGGGCGCCGGTTCTTCACTCGGTTTTGTACAGGCGCACAAGGTCAAAAGCAGCAGCAAAGCCGCCAGCGCAGGTAAAAATCTTCTCATGTTTTCCTCCTGAGGCATCTCTGTCACGGCAGGCATATAGTACCTGCGGTCTTACCCTTACTATAACGGCTCAGGTCAAAAATTGCAACAGCCTACCCGCCGCAAAAATTCCATCTCCCTTGCGGGAGATGGAAAAATGCTATAGAACGTCTGTGAAAATAGAATACGGGTAGGACGGTAATTATTTCTCCCAGCGGTGGCATAGCTCCTCCACCTCGTCCGCAAAGCGCGCGATGTCCTTGTTGGCACTCTGCCGGTAACCATTCGCAATGCCGGAAAGCCGCTCCACCGCAGCCAACAGCCGGCGGAACATCTCGCTGACGAAGCCGGCTTTCTTCTCCTTGTCGCGCGGGAAGTCCCGACCCTTGGCAAGGCACGCGCCGTCCATCAGACTGTATTCCGATTCAAAGAGCGGTACCTCGGCGGTATAGCCCAATCCCTGCAGTGTCTTGGCAAAGTCGAGCGCCGCTTCCTCCTCACCATGGACGATGAACACCTTCTTCGGCTTCTCGCCCTGCATCTCCAGCCAGTGCTGAAGTCCGTTTTTGTCGGCGTGGCTGGACATAAACTTGAAGGAGCAAATCTCCGCCCGCACTGCGATCCTTTCTCCGAATAGCTTGACAGAAGAAAGACCGTCTAAAAGCAGCCGCCCCATTGTTCCTTCACTCTGGAAGCCAACGAATACGACCGAGCATTCGGGACGCCACAGATTGTGCTTCAGATGATGCCGAATGCGTCCGGCTTCGCACATACCGCTGGAGGCAATAATGACCTTTGGGGTCGGGTCAGTGTTCAGCGCCATGGATTCCTGCGAGGTGCGGGAGAGCTTTAATCCGGGGAAATTGATGGGCTTAAAGCCGCTTTTCAAAAGCTCAAGGGTTTCCTCATCGGCATAGCCGGTCAAGTCGCCATCGTAGATCTGAGTTGCCTCCAGCGCCAAAGGGCTATCCACATATACCGTAAAGTTGGGGTTGGATTTTACCAGTCCCCGCACCTTGATCTCACGGATATAGTAGAGAAGCTCCTGCGTGCGCCCTACCGCAAAGGAGGGGATCACCACATTGCCGCCCCGCGCCAGCGTCCGGTCAATAATCTCGGACAGATCCCGCGGAACGTCCTCGCCGGTTTCATGCAGGCGGTTGCCATAGGGGGATTCCATCACCACATAGTCGGCTGCCGGCACCGGCTGCGGATCTCGGATAATGGGCTTATTCACATTGCCGATATCACCGGAGAAGGTGACGGTGCGCGTCTCGGAGCCCTCTGTTACCGTAAAGCGAATTACTGCGGACCCAAGCAAATGTCCCGCATCATACCAGTCCGTTGCAATGCCGTCAAACAGCTCCACATGGTCGCCGTAGCTTACCGGTACCAGCAGCTCCAGCGTATCAATCGCGTCCTGCACGGTATACAGGGCGTCCGTGATGGGGTTGCCGCTGCGCTTATCTCTTTTGGCGCGCCATTGGGCATCGCTCTCCTGAATTCGTGCACTGTCCAGCAGCATGATTTTGAGCAGATCGCAGGTTGCCCGTGTGGCATAAATGGGACCGGTGTAGCCGTTCTTTACCAAAAGCGGCAGCCGTCCGCTGTGGTCGGTGTGGGCATGGGTGACGCATACGGCATCAATCGCCGTTGCGTCAAAGAACAGCTCATTGCCATTATAGACATCACCGCCCTGCTGCAAGCCGCAGTCGATGAGAATGTTTTTGCCGCAGGCGGTCAAACGGTGGCAGCTGCCGGTTACAACCCGTGCCGCACCCCAAAAGCTCAGTTTCATGGATATGCTTCCCCTTTCAGTTTTCTGTCCCCAGTATAGCACACCCCGCAGTGAAAAGAAAGGGGATAGCAGGGCAGGGGTGGGCAGTCCCCGCAGATTTTACATTCTGTTTACGGGGGCAGGGGCGGCGCAGGCAACCCTCTCTGTGTGGATGGAGACTATGTGACCTACGAGTATTTGCTTATTCAACATGATGATAGCCGACGAATCTCCGGCTGGGAATAGAAGAAGATATTTGGAAATCTTGACAATCGGGATAAAATTGAGTAAAGTTAAGCTATGAAAAAAACGGTAGGGGGATGTTATGTCAGAGCCGGCATATATGAGAGTATATCACAGCATTAGAAGCCAGATTATGGATAAAAAATATGATGTTGGCGCTATCCTGCCTCCAGAGCCGGAACTGGAAAAGGCTTTTGGGGTTAGTCGGACGACCATTCGCCGTGCAATAGAGATGTTGGCAAGAGAAGGGGTTCTTTCCGTTCGGCAGGGGTTTGGAACACAGGTTGTCAGCCGTAAGGCAGTCCAGAATTTAAATGAGTTTACATCCATCTCGGAATCTTTGGCACAAAAGGGGCATAAAATAGGCCTGCGGAGTTGCTTTATCGAGAAAGTGGGCGCTTCGGAAAAGATAGCGAATCTTTTGGGGGTACAGCCCAGAACGCCGCTGATTTGTGTTCACCGCATTCGCACTTCGGATGGTTTTCCCATTAGCATCAGCAAAAACTTTATTTTGGAGCAGCTGGTGCCGGGTATAGATGCACATACGAGGATATCGCATCTGTACGATTATTTGAAGGAGAAATACGGTATTTCATATACTGGTTCACGAGATACCATCAGCGCCTGTAGCGCAACATTTGAACAGGCGCAGCTTTTGGAGATCGAACCGAAAACAGCGCTGCTTCATGTACAGCGAGTTTGTTATTTGGGCAGCAGACCTTGTGAAGTGGACATCGTAAATATTATAGCAGACCTTTATGAGTACGAGGTATTCGTCGGGGAAAGAAGCAAATAAGGAAATAAGGAAAGACCTCTGCAGCTGCAGGGGTCTTTAAACATCATTATTTTTGACCGAATTTTCATAAAGATTGACACGCAAAGGTGATTACCTTATAATTAAAGCCGGAGGTGTTAGTCGTGGAAGGATTGTTAGCGTTTGATTTGGGAACAAGCGGCGTAAAGTGTGTATTGGTGGATAAAAGAGGAGCTGAGTTGGGAAGCAGATATGGGGAGTATGCAACGTACTATCCTGCACCCAACTTTCGGGAGCAATGCCCCAAGCATTGGATTGGACGGATTGTTGAGGCTGCGGCAGCGCTGCGAGAAGAATTTCCGGACATAGACATTTGCGGCATAGGGGTATCCGGACATTCACTGGGGGCGATACCGGTGGACAGGGAAGGCAATTTGCTTGCACAACGGGTTCCTATCTGGTCGGATGCTAGAGCGGTTCTTCATGCGGAGCGTTTTTTTAAGCAGGTGGAATACAGGCAATGGTATGAGATAACCGGAAACGGATTCCCGAGAGAGCTATATGCGCTGTTTAAAATAATGTGGTACAAAGAGAATGAACCGGAGTTGTATAACAGAACGGAAAAGTTTATTGGGAGCAAGGACTATGTAAACCTGTTTCTTACAGGGAAAGCAGTGACGGATATTTCATATGCCTCCGGAAGCGGCTTGCTTGATTTGAAAAAATGTGTCTATCGGGAAGACTATGCCCGCGCTGCTGGGATTGATATACGGAAAATGCCTCAAATCTACCAGTCCCACGAGATTATCGGTTATGTTACAGAAGCAGCGGCGCAAAAAATGAACATCCCGGCAGGGATTCCCGTGGTGGCAGGCGGCGTGGATAATGCCTGCATGACGCTAGGGGCAGGCTGCATTCAGGATGGAGACGCCTATGCCTCTTTAGGGTCGTCTGCGTGGATTACGGCCTCTGTTTCGGAGCCAGTGGTGGATTATGATAGCCGGATATATACATTTGCTCATTGCGTTCCGGGACAGTACCTGCCCAGTGTTGGAATTTTTGCTTCAGGAAGTGCATTAAGCTGGGCGGCGGATAAATGGTTTGCGGATTATACAGGCTACGATAGATTCGATAAAATAGGAACATTGGCAGCACAGTCACCCCTGGGAGCAAACGGATTATTGTTTAACCCCTGCCTTGCTGGGGGATCCTCTTTTGATAAATCGCCGAATATTCGTGGATGCCTGTTCAATCTTTCACTTGGAAACACAAGGGAGGATATTGCGCGGGCGGTATTTGAGGGAATTGCAATGCACCTACGGTTGGCGGCTGAAGCATTGGAGCGGACCGGACGGCTGGGAAAGCGGCTTTTGGTGGTAGGTGGCGGTGCAAAAGGTGATTTTAACCGAAGGATTTATGCGGATGTATTTGGTAAGGAGATTGCGGTATCTCAGGTGCAGCAAGGGGCAGCGTCGCTGGGTGCTGCGGCTTTGGCTGCGGTTGGCTGTGGAATGTGGGATTCATTTGAACCGTTGCGGGAGCTGCACCGGGATGTGACAACATCTGCGCCGAATTGGGATAACCATGCGTGGTATGATAAGATCATGCCGCTTTATGTTCGCTTTTGCGATGCTTGTTCGGATTTGGGAGATCTGGTGGAACAATAAAGACAAAGTTATAATAGTCCTGTGAGGAGATTCTGCTTATATGCTTAACAAGCAGAAATCGTCTCACAGGGCTATTATCTCGTTAAACATAATGATGTTTTTGCGTGATAAGATAATGTTTAAAATGAGAATAAAATAAAATAATGTGCAAAAAGCACAACATTATATGTTTTATATAGTTTTTTGCAGTAAAGTTGTGCATAAACACGGTTTCAACAAAGAACCAATTGATACCGTTGACACATAAAGGGGATTATGTTACTATAAAGGCGGAATAGACGGGTGACTTATCGATAGATAGCTCAGAGAAAAAGCGAGGAGGATGAAAGTGTATAAAACGATTCTTTCCAGCACGCTGAAGATTTTGGAAGAGTTACCGTTCCCAGTACCGCAGAAAGGCAGACTGGCAGGAATAACGCGACAATACATGGCACCGCCTTCCGATATGTTTATGAATGATAATTATCATTTCCCCATGGGGACAGCTTATTTGAAGCTTGGCATTCGGGGTGTTGCACAAAAAGCAGCAGCGGTAGCCAAAACAAAAACAGACGAGAACGATGTTGCTTTGCTTTCCGGCATAGCGGAGGTATACGAACACGTTGGAGCCTACATAAATCGGTATGCCTGTGCGGTAGAGCAGCAGGCAGAGGGTGATAAAAGGCTGCAGAAGATTGCCCGGAATCTGTTTGTTTTGGCAAATCAGCCTCCTCGGACTTTTGAACAGGCACTGCAGCTTACCTACTTAATATGGAAGCTTCGCTGCCTAAACAAACCTGGGGCGGATATTGGGCGGTTGGATGTGCATCTCTACCCGTGGTTTTGCAGGGACATCGAGGAGGGCAAAACAACCGAGGAGGAAGCATTGGAGCTTCTGTGTGATTTTTGGCAGCTGTTAAATGAAAATGACAGTGGTGACACGCTGATAAATGTAATGGTAGGAGGAAAAAACCAAGATGGCACGGATGCAGGAAGCCGCCTGTCTGTGCTGATGCTGGAGGCCACCAAGCGTTGCAAACAGTCTGAGCCTCACATCAATGTCCGAGTTCATTCTGGCCTGCGCCCCGATATTTATCGGGCGATGCTGGAGGTGCAGTTAATGGGGCAGGGACAGGCGACCGTTTACAATGACGAAGTAATTATTCCGTCCTTGATCAAATTCGGCATTCCGGAGAAGTTAGCATACTCCTATACCAACGATGGATGCACCGAAATCATGTTGGACGGCTACAGCGGCATTGATTTTGCTCATATCGATGCTGTGGCTGCTTTCGAACTGGCATTCAACAATGGTGATTGGGCTGTTAGAACCTACCGTAAGCCCGTCAGCTATTTCCATAAGGACAGTGCAGTCGGGTACTACACACCCGATTGCGCTCCCGGCTTTGCTTCTGGCAGAGTGGAGGACTGTGGCAGCTTTGAGGAGTTCTATGGGATGTTCCTGAGACAATATGCTTTTCAAGTTCGCAACAAGTGCGCGATGTTAAGACGAATTGAGGATGACCGCAGGATGGGTGCTTACACCTCACTTCTGCTAAATGGCACCTACGATTATATTTTGGATTCTGGGTTGGATATTCTTCGGGGCGGTTTTCCCTTCGCTGCATATATGATGTTTGCCGGCTCTATTCCCACGGTTGCGGATTGTCTGATCGCAATCAAGCGGCTGGTGTTTGAAAAGAAGCTTTATAGTGTGCATCAGATAAAGGAAGCAATACGGGTGAATTTTGATGGTTATGAGGCAATGCGCTGTCAAATGGCAGCTTGCCCCAAGTTCGGCAATGACATTGACGAAGTGGACAAACTGGCGGCAGATATTGCGGATCACTTCTGCGAATGGCTGAATGATTACCGCAATGAGACGGGTTTTGCAATTTTGCCGGCTCTGCTGGGGTGGCGATTCTTGGAGGAGGCCTACGGGACTGCCGCTACTCCGGATGGTCGTCACTATGCCGATCCCATAGCGGAACATTACTGCGCCACCCCCGGAAAGGCAGTTAACGGTCCAACTGCTCTAATCAACTCTATAGCGAAGGCGAAGGAGACCATCAAAAAGGCGGCAGGTGTTTGTGCAGTTCATGTTACCCTGCCCCGCAACCTGGGGAACAGCACGGAGGAAAGTCTGGCGGTTTTGGACGGATTGGTCAAAGCAGCAATTGAAAACGGGTTAAATCAGATGAACATTGCGATTTATGATAAGGCTTTGCTGCAAAAAGCGCAGCAGGATCCCGAAAACCACCGGGATATCATTGTCCGCGTATGGGGGTACAGCGCTCGCTTTGTAGACCTGTGTAAAGAAATGCAGGATCATGTGATCAGCCGTGTGGCGGGCGGCGTATGATGGGATGGGTCTTTAATATTCAACGATTTTCCCTTCATGATGGTCCGGGGATCAGGACTACGGTTTTCCTGATGGGCTGTAATCTAAACTGCCTGTGGTGTCACAATCCGGAGGGGAAATCCGACCGCATTCAACTGCAGTATGACAATACAAAGTGCATTGGCTGCGGCGCCTGTGCACGGGTATGCTCGCAAATGGTTCACACTGTGACCAAAGAAGGGCATTGGGTGGACTTTGCCCGATGCAGGAAATGTGGAGCCTGTATAGAGATCTGCCCCGCCGAAGCCTTGTGCTTTAGTGGAAGAAAATATACTCCAGAGGAACTGACACAACAGGTCATAAAGGATCGCAGCTTCTTTAGGGATACCGGTGGATTGACTTTCTCCGGCGGAGAACCGTTGCTGCAGGCGGATTTTGTGGCTGAAACGGCAATGCGCTGCAGGGAACAGGGCGTGCCGACCGTGACAGTAGACACAGCCGGGCTGTTGGATAGAAGTGCATTTGAAAAGGTGCTGCCCTATGTGGATCACTTTCTTTTTGATGTGAAAGCCGCGTCGGAGGAGGTGCATCTGGCTGGGACCGGGGCATCCAACCGCCCCATATTGGAAAACCTGCGCTGGCTGGATACACAGGGAAAGAATATATATATTCGTGTTCCAGTAGTTCCCGGTTTCAATGATGACTGTGAGGAGATCCGGAAAATCGGTGACATTGTACATGGGCTAAAATCCGTTCGGGAATTTTGCCTGCTGCCGTATCATACATTCGGCAGAGAAAAATATATCACCATAGGAGCTGCGGTGCCGCCCGTTTTCCCTGTCCCGGAGGAGGATACGATGGATCGGCTCCGGCATATTGCACGGTGTTTCTAAAAAAATAACAAGGAGAAATAAAAATGGATGTAAAGAATCTTCCCAGATTGATCGATTTGAGCTGCGTTAAGGCCAATTCCACTGTCGAGGAGATGACTCAGATGGTGGAGATGGCAAAGAAGTACAAGTTCCTTTGCTGCTTCTCCATGCCGTACTATACGGGGTGGCTGATCGACCGGATGAAGGACGTTCCCGATACTTTTGTTGGCGGAACGGTCGGATACCCCCATGGAAATGAGCTGACCATGCTGAAGGTAGAGGGCGCCAGGTACCAAAAGACCTTGGGCTGCAGAGAAATTGATATGGTGCAGAACATAACTGCATTAAAGCATGGCGACTATGCCGAGGTCGGCGCAGATATCGCAGCGGTTAAGGCTGCCATAGGGGATACCCCTTTGAAGGTCATTCTGGAGGTTTCCTATCTGACCGATTACGAAATTTGCAAGGCCTGCGAAATTGCCGTGGAAAACGGCGCAAGCTTTGTGAAGACAGGAACTGGGTGGGGACCATCACCCACTACGGTTAATCACATTAAACTGATGAAGGCAGCTGTTGGTGACAGGGCTCAGATCAAAGCCGCCGGCGGAATTCGTACCGTTGATACGATGATGGAAATGATCGATGCCGGCTGTACTCGCTTTGGTATTGGCTTGAATTCCTCTGTAAGTATTTTGCGTCAAGCTGGCTTGTGGGAAGAATAAGAAGGGAAGTGGAAACAGATGGAGAATTTTGAATATTACAATCCCGTAAAGGTTGTTTTTGGCGACGGTGTTTTGCCTCAAATTGGTGCCTACGCGGCGGCTTATGGCAAGAAAGCCATGCTGGTGACTTATACAGAGTGCCAATACTTTTCCAAGACCATTGACATCATCCACAAAAGCTTGGAGAAAGCCGGCGTAACTTGCATCGATTATATGGGGGTTACCGCAAATCCCAAGCTTTCTCAGGCCAAGAGAGGTGTGGAACTGTGTAAAGAAAACGGCGTCGATATGCTGATTGCCCTTGGGGGCGGCAGTGCCATTGACTGTACCAAGGTCATCGCTGCCGGCGTTTATTATGCACATGATATGTCCAGGATGCTGATGCTGTCCCATAGTGATGTCACAGCGATTCCACCTACACGGGCATTGCCCTATATCGCTATTCCCACATTGGCGGGAACCGGAAGTGAAATGAACCCCATTGGAGTTATTACCGATGATGAATCCGGCAAAAAAAGCTATGTTTGGGAGCCGGGCTGTCTGTATGCAAAGGTTGCGGTTATGGATCCTGGTCTAACCACCAGTCTGCCCTCCTACCAGACGGCTTGCGGTGGCTATGATATTGTGGCTCATGTAATGGAGGCATATATTAACGGGAATCCTGCGGTAAATCTGACTCTCCACGACCGCATGCATGAAGGAGTTATACGGGGAACACTGGAGGCGTTGGAGCAGGTTTGGAAGGCTCCCGCCGATGTTCAGGCTCGGGGTGTCTTAATGTGGGCGGCAGCCATCGCTCTAAATGGTTGGATGACCTCCGGGACTTTCGGCTTTACTCCCATGCACCAGATGGGTCATGTTCTAAGCGCCCATTATAATGCAACCCACGGAGCAACATTGGCGTGTATGATGGTCTCTTGGATGCGCTATTTTGTTAAACGCCCCGATAATTACAAATATGTCAGGTTTGCCAAAGAGATATTTGGCTGTGAATTGGCGGAGGCTGCTGACCGGTTTGAAAAAATGATGCGCGATAAGGGTGTTCAAACACGCATCAGTCAGTTTGGAGCGACCGAGGCAGATCTGGATATACTAACGGACGAGGTTGTTACGGTCAGCTTTGGTTCAGACGGTAAGCTCAACGGCTTCCCCAAAATGACCAGAGAGGATATCTACAATTGCTACAGGTTGGCTCTTTAAGGCGTTTGGTGCGTGTGGTAGGGATAGCTGCGCCGTGCCGCATTTCCCATCCTCGGCAAGCGTACGCTTGCCGAGGATGGGAAAGATGAGGGCGAAATAGCGAAAGATCAAGGCAGTAAAGCTGGAAAAGGAGAAAAGAATAATGAAAAGGAAAATGACGGGTCTTTTGGCGATAGTGCTGGCTGTTATGATGCTGTGTGCCTGTGGCGGCAGCGGCGAGACAGGAAACACGAAGAACGGTGGCGAGTATCTTAATTTGTGGATTACCACTCTTGGCGAAGAGGCAGAGGTGATAGAGAAGGTAACGGAAGAGCAATGGAATGTGGAACATCCGGATTCCAAGGTAAAGGTTACGGTGGTGCCGGGCAACTCCGATGATTTTTATCAGAAGCTCGCCATTGCCTTTGCCACCAAAACTGGTCCCGATATGTTCTGCATTTCCAATGCTGAAATGCTTAAGTATGTAGAAACAGGTGTGGCATATGATGTTACCTCTTATTTGGAAGCCAACCGAGCCGATTATATGGAGGGTACGTTGGAGTCTCTAACCTTTGATGGAAAGATTATGGCGTTTCCCGGCAACATGGACATTATGGCGCTATATTGCTCCAAGGAGGCCTTTGAGGGCGCCGGGATCGACTACCCCAAAACATGGGAGGAACTGATCAACGCCACAAATGCGCTGGCAAACGAGGACCGTTATGGGATCATCCTTCAAACCGACCTGCAGTCGGGCTATCAGGTGTTTGAGTTTTATCCTTTCCTGTGGATGAGCGGTGGTGACGTATTGAACGAGGACGGAACACGGGTGGTAATTGATTCCGACGGTGCAGCAAAAGCATTTTCCTTCTACAGGGATATTTTTGGGGCTCCCGGTACCTGCAAGAAGGTGGAGAATTCCAATACGGACATTACCCCCTTTGCAACCGGACGCACAGCAATGCAGATTTGCGGATCTTGGGCTGTCAGCTGGCTTAAGGCAAACTACAGCGAAATGGAATATGCAGTGGTACCCTATCCCGCAGCAGAGCAGGGCATGCCATCCGCCAGTATCATCGGAGGATGGCAGTATATGGTTTCTTCTAAATCAAAAAATCCAGAAGCAGCCGCACTGTATTTAAACTGGTTGCTGAACCAAGGAACAGAAATACCGACCGAGATGGCGACTAGGGCTGCCAAGATAAGCCCACGGCTGTCCGTGCTGGAAAATGGTAAGGAGTTTTACAGCCAGTATCCCTTCGATATGTTTGTCAACACAATCCTGCCTACCGCCAACCGTGAGCCTGTTTATCCCACCAGCATTGTAATGGCAGTGGGAGATGCGCTGCAGGAGGCAATTTACACTGACAAACCGGTTGAGACCATTCTTAGTGAAACGCAGGTAAAATGCGAGCTTTTGCTAAACTAATTCTTTGTGGAGGGGCGATATGAAACAGCCAAATACCCGAAACAAAACAACACTCTTGACCATGCAGACCAAAGAATTGATCGCCGGATGGATATTTCTTATGCCGGCTTTGGTATTGATGCTTCTGTTTGTGTTTTATCCTATGGTCAGCGCAGGCTGGATCAGCTTGCACGATTGGAATATGCTTGGCTCGATGGAGTTTACCGGGTTGGATAACTTTAAGACGCTGCTACAGGATCAGAACTGGCTTAAATGTCTAAAGCGCACCGGCAGCTATACGCTGTGCTATGTGCCGGCATTGTATATCATGTCATTGGTTTTGGCACTTATCGTCCACAAAATTCCAAAAGGCTCCGGCTTCTTCCGTACTGCCTACTTTATGCCCGTGATTCTCTCCTCGGTTGTAACGGGTCTGATATGGAAGCTAATGTATGATGAGCGTACCGGTGTCATCAATAATATAGTCAGTGCCTTTTTGGGGGAAAAGATACCCTGGCTAAGCTCCATGAAATGGGCAATGCCTGCCGTGCTGATCGTCCATGTGTGGATGCAAATGGGCTACTATATGATCATTTTTTTGGCAGGATTGCAGGATATTCCCAAGGAGTACTATGAGGCGGCGCAAATTGATGGCGCCAACGGTTGGCAGCAGTTTTGGCACATTACCATGCCGAATCTGGCAAATACCAGTGTTTTTGTTATCATCATGTCCGTTATAAATTCCTTCCAGGCATATGACCATATTGCAACTCTCACGGACGGCGGACCAGCCAACGCCACAAATCTTGCGGTGCAGTACATATACGAAACGGCATTCTCTCAGTATTCTATGGGCTATGCCGCTTCTCTGGCACTGAATCTGTTTGTGATTATACTGGCATTTTCGCTGCTGATGTTGAAAGTAATGCGCACGGAAAAGAACTAGGAGGTAATCATGAACAAAAAATGGAGAAAATGGTGGTTGTATATTCCAGCCACGCTTTTTACAATCATCACGGTGTACCCCATGTTGTGGACCTTGTGCGGCGCAGTCAATACCGAATCGCAGTTAGGACGCATTTCGGTAATCCCTGCAGGGGTATCTTTTGAAAACTTTGCAGCTATTTTCCGGGATTATGATTTCCTGCACTATATCGGGAATACCATGATTTATGCATTGGTGGTAACGGTGCTGTCACTGCTGGTGAATTCGCTTGCGGCGTACTCCTTGGCACGGCTACGCTTTAAGGGCAGATCTCTTGCATTTTACTTAATTCTAAGCACCATGATGATTCCTTTTACCGTGACAATGATTCCCCTATTTTTGGTGGTTCGGGATATGGGGCTGATCAATTCCTTGGCGGCGCTTATCCTGCCCTCTATTGCCGGCGGCTTTGGCATTTTCATGTTGCGCCAGTTCTACATGAGTATACCAAAGGACTTGGAGGAAGCGGCTCGGATCGATGGATTGTCTTTCTTCGGGATATATTGGAGAGTGATTCTGCCACTGTCAAAACCCATTATGCTGACCATGGGGTTGTTTGCGTTCTTAGCATGCTGGAACAGCTATCTGTGGCCGTTAATTGTCAATACCGGTGAGGAATTTTGGGTAATTACCACCGGGATTGCCTCATTTGCAGCCGACCGGAATACGGATTGGAACATGATCCTTACAGGAGCAACAGTCAGTATGATTCCTACGGCAATCTTATTTGCGCTGTTCCAAAAAAATCTGATTGAAGGCGTCAAATTCTCCGGAATGAAGATTTGAGGAGGCAGTATGAGAAAGGCTTTAATTGTTGACTGGCGTGATGTCAATGTAAAAGGTGTTCATTTTGCCCATGTGGATGAGCAGTATACCCACCGGGAAGACTATTTTACCTGCACGCCCATGCCGCTTAGGATGCATAGCTGCACCAATGATGTTGTCTGTGGGGTGCTTAACGGGTGGCATCACACTCCCGTTTTCCGCATTTGGGAAACTCACCGGGGGGCAGAGGTCTTTTACTTTTTCCACGGCACGGCGCTTATGCCTTTTTGCGATTATCAAGATGGGAAGCCCAACCTGGATACGGCTGTGATTGTCCGGATCCCTGCCGGTGTTCAGGTCAAGGTAGATGCTGGAAAACCCCATTTTGTGGCAATTGCAGAGGGGGACAAGTTTTCCTGTCTGTGTTACTGCCCAGATCAACCGGCAGATCGGGTGACCGCAGACGAAGCGATTGAGGGCGTTTATGCTCTGTAAGGAGGGATGATCCATGAAAATAAAACGCTTTGCCGCCCTGTTGTTGGCGATAGCTATGCTGCTCGGCATGACAGCTTGTTCCCAAAATAACTCGGGAGATGTGCTGAATGATGATGGATGGGACTACTTCAATGGAAAAGGTTCCTTCTCTTTGGCGGTACAGGATGGCATGGTCGGGGAAAATGCTCCCCGGTTGATGCGCACCCAGCCGGAAGAAGAATGGATGCTGATGGCTTCGCTGCAGCATAATTCCGCACTGCCGCAGGGCGCCAACCATGTTGGCTTGGCACTGTACCGGGATAAAAACAACTATTTGATTTGGGGCCCTGAGGGCAACGGCAAGATCACTCTATCCGGAAGGATGGGCGGCAAGGATACGGGGGTGCTTTGCACACTGGAGGAGGATCTGTATCTTTTGCGGATCTGGAAGGTGACAAGAGACTCCGAGACTCCCAGATATTACTTTTATGCCGCCAAGGACAGCTACTATTCTTGGCAGTATGGCGGTTACTTTGAAGATACGAAGAACGCCTTTGACGGGGCGCAGTACGGCGTGATGGGCGAGTCAGAAACCGGCGGCTCCAGCTATTGCGCACAGTTTGAGTATATCGATGAGTTTGCGGTTTACAACTATAAGGATTATTTTCGATCCAAACAGCTGGACGGCCGCTGGGTCGACTGCACAGGCAATACAACCAGCCAAAGCGGTCGGGATGGCATTGCTATGGGGGCGGAAAGCTGTATCCTGCGAAATGCGTGGAACTTTGACTGGACAATTGAGACCCGGTTGACGGGAACATATCATAAGGATTCTGGGCTGAAAGTAAGAAAAAAGGATGCGGAGCTGCGGCTGCTTGTAGATGGGACTGCCTTAAAAGCCATTGTAGTGCAGAATGGACAAAGCCAGACTTTAGCAGAAGAGGCAATGGGAAATGTGGAATTCCTGCGGATTGTCCAGCGTGGAAACACTTTTCTTTGTAAGGTGTCCGATGATGGAAAAGCATTTCAGGACTTTGCTGAATTTACCGACGGTACAGGAATGCTTACCGGTGCACAGTATGGACTGTTTGCCGAGGATGACGCGAAGTTTAAGTATTTCTGGGAGGGAGTAACTCCGGACGGTACGGTTAAGGGCGTGAAATGGTTCGAAGAAAAGGGGCAGATCACCGGTGAGGATAGCCTGAACCGGACACAGAGCCGCTGGGGACAGGGCTCCACAGATCTTGGCACTATGTTCGAATTAAATGGTGCGGTATATATGGTCTTCGGGGACACCTTCCAGTATTCCAATCAAGGCGGCACATGGTACAAAAACTCTATGGCGAAGATTTCTAACACAAAGGACTACGAAAGCGGACCGATATTCGAGTGGGTCAAGGTGAATCAAAATAACGGCGGACTGGTAAATGTCCGTCCCAATACTGATACCGGTTCAATGATCGCAACCTCCGGCACTGGGGTCAACCGCGATGGACAGGCAACGCTGTTTATGCATATTATGGAGATCCGTCGGTGGACCTCCTATGGGACACATTGGGTGACCAATGGCAGTGGCTGGGCGTCCTCCACCGATGACGGAAATACATGGAAGCTACATGAGCGGATATTCGAGGGAGATACCAACTTTGCACAGATTGCCTGTTATAAAAAGGATGGATTCCTGTATATGCTGGGCGCCGGAGCAGCCGGCTATGGTCCGGTAAAGCTGTGCCGTGCGCCCTTGGAGAACTTTGAATTAAGGGATAACTACGAGTTCTATATTGGGACTGATGAGACAGGCAACCCTCGGTGGAGCCCGAATGAGGCGGATGCTGTGGCGGTGATTGACTCCGTCAACAAGGAGATTGCAGTTGTTTATAATGAAGGGATGGACTGCTTCTTATTTACAACTTTGGATAATGTAACACAGCAGATGGTTATCCGGGATGCGAAAAACATTTGGGGACCGTGGAGCAAGCCCTCGGTGCTGTTTGATGAAAGTTATGTGACCCATGTGGATAATGGGCAGAAGTTCTTCTACGGAAGCTTTATGTACTCTGGATTCATGACGGATGACGGCAGAACAGTCTATATGACCCTTAACAAATGGGTTCCGTATAACATTCAGTGGATGAAAGTCCACTTCGAGACTGAATAATGAGAGGAGAATACATATGAAAAGAATAGTGTGGATTCTTCTTGCTGCAGTATGGATAATTCCCGGAGTTCTTTTACCTACGATGGCATACGAATTCTCTTGGAACTTAGCGGCGTTCGATTGGACACTCCACGAAAACGAGTCCGATATTTATATGCTTCCTGTTCGGGAGGGAGAAGATAGTTTTGCAGGGTGGGATCGCAGCCCCAAACGGCTTCGGGATGCTGTTGGTGAGAACTGGGTCATTGAAACCCATATTTGTGATACCGACTGCCCGAATGGCAGTGGCTATCATACGGGCTTGATTGTCTATGTTGATGCGGATAACTGGATTGCTTGGGGCATAGAAAGCGGTGAAAAAACTGTAGCCAATGGCGTGTTGGGGGGCAGCTTTTACACGATTGAAAGCGTACTGGATTCCTATGAATATATTCGCATCAAAAAAACAGGGGATCTTTACGCCTTTTCCTGCAGCCCGGACCGGATCCATTGGGTGGAGCTGGCAGGACGGTACGATGATATCCATGGGTATCTAAAAGGGGCTCGGTACGGGCTGTTTGCAAAAAACTGGGAGCCTGATGCCGATTTCAATGCGACCCATTATGTCATGTTTGATTACTTTACGGAGCATGAAAACTAACTGTAGAAGGAGGTGATAGGATAATGAAAAAGACAGCATTTATAAAACGGATACTGGCAATGTGTCTGGGGCTTGCACTGTTGGTATCGTATGTGCCTGTTTGGGCCTCCGACGCTGGCGTGCAGGTCAGTACTACGCCTTATGAGCGTTTCTGCGGTGCAACCATTCGTTTGGACGAAAAGGATTATCTGTGTGCGGTAGATTTGGGGAGCCCTGTAATTGATTCAGCCAGCGGCACGGAGTTGACTGCCGGAAGCACGCTCCGTTTTGATTTATTTTTCTTCATCAACGACGGATGGTATGCCTGTCGGAAGCAGGAAATGCAGGGAAACCCAAATGATTTATTTACGGTTCGTGTAAACGGATATATGGGCAGTGAGCGCATAAGCAATCCGGTGTGGAAAACTTATTCCGATGACGGTTATGGTGAACGCTACTATTTGGAAATAACAGTTACCGGCGGAGAAACAGCGACGCCGCTGGATATTTCGGTGGCATTGACTCAGCCGGAGGCAGGAAATGTCGGCGCAGACTACCGGATAACAGGCACCAGCGCAGCATATGGCGTGTGTACGGCCGATTTTAGCCTCCCCGGATACAACGGCCCCTGTGATGTGTATTTTGGTGATCCAGTTACCAGCACCGGCGACAGCGCTGCGATGGTTCCCGGCTCGACCGTGTGCTACCCGCTTATGTTTATGGGAGGAGACGGCAAGCTGTATGCGGCGCTTCGCACGGAATTGCAGGGCGATCCGGAGACTCTGTTTGAGGTAGAGCAGAGCGAAAGCTCCTTGCTGACAAAGACAGGCTGGAAAACCTGGGAAAACGGACATTGGTATCTGGAGTACACCGTTGGGCAGGGGAATCCGGGCGATGAATTGAATCAGCAGGTGCGCCTTTGGCAAAGAGCCGCTTATAAGGCATCACCCGCAAAGGGGTTTCGCGGAACCATGGGCGAGAAGGGATTGTGCGTTGCACCGATCTCCATCGGGGGTACCGTGTATGACTGCGTGGTGGATCTGCGAGGCTATTTGACCAGCACCGGGAACGAGCAGAACATGACAGCTGATTCGACCATTTGCTTTCCGCTGATGTTCATGGGCGGTGACGGGCAATGGTATCCCATACTGGCGAGTGAATTGCAGGGAGATCCTGCAGCCTTGTTCTCGCAATCCGAAACTATCGTCTCCGGAAAAGCCTTGCTGACCAATAAAGGTTGGAAGACTTGGGATAATGAGCATTACTATCTGGAATACTCTGTTGCGGATTCTCAGCATGAAACGGAGTTAAACTTTTCCGTGCAGCTGAAGCAGGATGAAAAATACCGTCAAGGCAACAAGGTAGCCTTTTTAGGGAAAGCCCCGCAATCGGATAATCCCTTCTGGACATCCTGCTGCGTTCCTATTTCCATAGACGGAACAGTTTTTGATTGTATAGTAGATTTTCAAGGATATCTCACCAGTTCTGGGAACAACACCTTGCCCGGCGGTGGTACAGTAGCATTTCCCTTGATGTTTTTGGGGGGCGATGGAGCCTGGTATCCGGTGCTGAAAAATGAATTGCAGGGGGATCCTGCAATTCTGCTGAATGTAGCGGAATTGATAACTGCCGGCGAGGGAATGCTGAAGCAAACCGGCTGGGGTTGTTGGGAAAATGGACATTATTATTTGGAATACAAGGTTTCTAAGGTGGGAAAGGATACACCTGTCAGCTTTGCGATTCAACCGCAACAGGGAAGCGACAGGGCAGGAAGCTGGATCGAATTTACGGGTAAGATCCTAGAGGAAAAGGTGCCCGATGATCCAATGCCCGAAAAACCGACTCAATGCGTCGCTCCCATCAAAATTGACGGCACGGTCTACGATTGCATAGTGGATCTCCAGGGAAGCCTGACCAGCTCCGGTTCCTCAACATTGGATGGCGGCGGCACGGTCGCCTTCCCCTTAATGTTCCTGGGCGGTGACGGCGCTTGGTATCCCGTGCTAAAGGATGAGCTGCAGGGAGACCCGGCTGAGTTGTTCTCCCATACCCTAAAGCTGGGGACATCCGGCGAGCTGTTGACTTGCAGCGGCTGGGATTACTGGGAAAACGGACACTATTACCTTGAGTACAAGGTTGCTCCGCCCAAGGAAACCGTCCAGCTGGCGTTTAGCGTGACGTTAAAGACGAAGGACGGCAATGGGGAAGAAGACAGGTTCTCCGGGATTGTTTACCCCGGTCCGGATATCGGAAGCTGGCAAATCCCGTTGAAGCCAAGTGCCTCCCTATTGGTGGAGCGGCTTGAGGAATGCAAGGACTTCAACACGATGTCGTTCACCATCGACGGCGTTCGATATAATGACGGATGGCCGATAGATTTTGAATCCCCCAATACTGCTTCCGCCGTGATTACGAATGGCACGATTATTCGGGTGGATCTTTGTTTCCGGGTCAATGAGCAATGGTACCCAGTGCGCCAGCAGGAGTGCAATGAGTCTGTGGAGGATCTGTTTACCTATGATTATCAGGTGCTGTCCGGCAATGAATTCATGGGGACACCTCGTTTTACTACCCGGTACGATGCCTATGGCGACATTTGGCAGTTTGAGGTTCCGGTAGATTCCGAGGAAGAAGGCGAGTTCTGCTTTACTCTGCAGCTGGTTGCCAAGGATGGCAGCAAAACCGGCTCTAAGTATAAGGTAACTGGTCGTGTCCAAAATAGTGAGATGGTTTCTACAGTGGAAGAGCTTCCGAAAACAGATAATACGGACTGGCTGTGGGTTGGGGCTTGCGGATTGACAGCAGTGGCAGCAGCAGTCATTGCGCTTACAAAGAAAAAGAAAGGGCAGATAACAGACTGACGGCTGCTCCATTGGAGAAATGTAACTAAAAGTCCCACTTACCATGACACAGGTAAGTGGGACTTTTGCCGTACTTCAGCATAAAAACCAGTTATACAGGGAGATGGAAAACGTCTGCTATGTTTACAGCGATCTAAATGATGAATATACCAACTGTTTTGGGAAAAAGCCTACCTCTGCCGTTACGCAAAGGAACATGGCTTCCGCAACACACAGCTCTTTCGGAATGACGATTATAGAAGTGCGACCTATCAAAAATCCGGAAAGCTCGGAGCATCGGCTCACCGATTGGGGAGCGGCACAGACGGTCAAACGGATCTTTTCTCTCTGCAAAGTGCATGTCAACGCTTCCGACAAGAGCAGCGGATATCGGATGCAGGATGTGAATATGAATATTAGTCTTGCCTGCATCGGGTCCTGCCCAAAAGCATTCTTTCTGAGAGGATCAAACATACAGCAAAAAGGAGAACAGCGTGACTTTCACCACGCTGTTCTCTCTTAAAACATGACCCTCGTCTTATGCACTACCTCACGCGGGACGGCTCTTTTCATTTTTTCGATTGCATTACAGTTCCTTGTAGTAGGGGCAGATATCCTCGTAGCGCCCGTCCTTCATGCGGAACCCACGGGGAATGACTCCCAGCTGGGTAATGCCCAGCCGCTCGTACAGGTAGCGGGCATGCAGGTTGGTCGCCACCACCGCGTTGAACTGCATCATACCAAAGCCCGGCGGTTTGCCCATGGCAAGGCAGTCCTGCACCAGCTTTTCTCCGATGTGCAGCCCACAGGCTTCTGTGCTTGCCGCGTAGCCTGCGTTGCAGATGTGCTCGCATCGCCCCACGTTGTTGGGGCGCAGAATGTAAAGCCACAGCACCTTGTCGCAGTGGTTCTGTGCCGCAAAAATCGCTTTGCCACTTTCGGTGTTCAGCAGTTTCCTGCGAGACCGATCCGCCCTCGGCAGGCTTTGCTCGTGTTTTTAATGCTCCATCAGTCCGGTGATCAGCCGGCACAGCTCTGCCGGCTCCTCGATCGGCACACCGCCGATGAGACACCCCTCGGCATAGAGGAGCTTGGTATAGTCCGCCAGCTTTTCCTTGTCGGTCACGGCGTATTCCTTCAGCTTGGCAGTCACGGGGTGCTCGGGATTCAGTTCCAGCACGACCTCTGCCTTAAAGCGTCCCTCCCGACCGGGCATGGCATTGAGGGTCTGCTCCATTTCCATCGAAAGTCCGCCCTCGGTGGAAAGGCAAACCGGGTGGGATTTCAGCTTGTCGGTAAAGCGAACGGCGTGTACCTTTTCACCCAGCGCCTCCTTCATTGCGGCAAACAGATCGGCAGCCGCCTCGTTCTCCTCGGCAAGCGCTTTCTTTTGCTCCTCAGTGGAAAGATCAATTTCATCGGTGCGGATATTGAGGAACTTCTTGCCGTCATATTCCCGCAGCGTCTTGATGGCAAATTCATCGACCTGCCCCACCATGTACAGCATTTCGTAGCCGGCTTCCTTGATTTGATCCGCCTGCGGCAGAGCGTCCACCGCCTCCACGGTGCGTCCGCAGCCGTAGTAGATGGCTTCCTGCCCCTCCTTCATGCGGCTGACATACTCCTTCAAGGTAGTCAGCTTCTTCTCGGTGGAGGAATAGAACAGCAAAAGATCCTGCAGGGTATCCTTGTGGGCGCCGTAATCCAGACACAAGCCGTAGGTCAGCTGCGTGCCGAACTCCTTCCACAGCGCCTCATATTTCTCCCGCTCATTGGCAAGCAGCTTTTCCAGCTCGCCCTTGATGCGGCGCTCCAATGCACGCTCAATAAGCTGGAGCTGGCGGTCATGCTGCAGCATCTCACGGCTGATGTTGAGGGAAAGATCCTCGCTGTCCACTAAACCCCGCACAAAGCTGAAATAATCGGGCAGCAGGTCGGCGCACTTTTCCATGATAAGAACGCCGCGGGAATAAAGCTGCAAGCCCTTTTCGTAGCCGGTGGTGTAGTAATCCATTGCGGCATGTGCCGGAACAAACAGCAGAGCATTGAAAGTAGCGCTGCCCTCGGTGCGGGTGTGGATCACCAGCGCCGGATCCTCGTAATCATAGAACTTTCCCTTGTAGAAGTCGTTGTACTCCTCCGGCGTGACCTCGCTCTTCTGCTTGCGCCACAGAGGGATCATGCTGTTGAGGGTGGTCTCCTCCCAGACGGTCTCATATTCAGGCTTTTCGGGGGCATCTTCTCCCTCCGGCACCGCCTTGGGGCGGTACTGCGGCATCAAAAGGGTGATGGGGTAGCGGATATAGTCAGAATATTTTTTCACCAGCTCGGAAAGACGGTATTCCTCCAGAAATTCGCTGTACTTTTCGTCCTCGGTATCGTCCTTGAGGTGCAGCGTCACCTGCGTACCGGTAAAATCAGTTTCACACGGCTCAATGGTGTAGCCCTCGGCGCCGCCGGATTCCCAGCGACTGCCGGCTGCTTCGCCCCATGCGCGGCTTTCCACCGTTACATGGTCAGCCACCATAAAGGCGGAATAGAACCCCACGCCGAACTGTCCGATGACCTCGACCTCCTCGCCGGTCTCGTTTTCCCGCTTAAAATCCAGACTGCCACTCTTGGCGATGGTACCCAGATTTTTCTCCATTTCCTCGGCGGTCATGCCGCAGCCGTTATCGGTGATGGAAAGCAGGCGGTTCTCCTTATCCACCGCCAGCGCAATTTTATAATCGCTGCGGGAAAGGGTTACTCCGTCATCGGTCAGCGAGCGGAAATACAGCTTGTCAATGGCATCGCTGGCATTGCTGATCAGCTCTCGCAGAAAAATCTCCTTGTGGGTATAGATGGAGTTGATCATCATGTCCAGTAGCTTTTTGCTTTCGGCTTTGAACTGCTTGGTTCTCATGGAATTCTATCTCCTTACTCTTTTTTATCGTTTTCCGCCGGGCGGCGGTCAAATTTCTTTCGGCTCGGCGGGCGGGCGCGCCTCCGCTTTCCCTCGGGCTGACCCTTTTGACAAAACCGCTTCGGGCAGCCCTCGCCGCTGCGGCGCGCCCGCCGCCTTAATTCTTTTTTGCTGCTTACATCGCAACCAGCTTCTCACCGTCGTAGTCCACCGTAATGGCGGTCTCGGGGGCAGGGTCCTCTGCGATGATCCACCGTGCCAGCAGCGTCTCCACCTCGGTCTGAATGAGCCGCTTCAGCGGTCTTGCGCCGTAGATGGGGTCGTAGCCCTTGGCAATGAGGTAATCCTTGGCTGCGTCGGTCAGCGTAACGGTGAGCTGCCGCTGCGCCATGCGCTTCTGCAGGTCTGCCACCAGCAGATCAACAATGCCGCGAATATTTTCCTTGGTGAGGGGCTTGTAGAATACGATCTCGTCCAGACGGTTGAGGAATTCGGGACGGAAGCTGCGGCGCAAAAGCTGCGTCACGCCGTCTCTTGCCTCCTCGCTGATCTCGCCGTTTTCACCGATGCCCTCCAGAATGAGATCGGAGCCAAGGTTGGAGGTCAGAATGATGATGGTGTTCTTGAAGTCCACGGTGCGCCCCTGGCTGTCGGTGATCCGACCGTCGTCCAGCACCTGAAGCAGAACGTTGAACACATCGGGGTGTGCCTTTTCCACCTCGTCGAACAGCACCACGGAGTAGGGACGGCGGCGGACGGCTTCGGTCAGCTGACCGCCCTCCTCATAGCCGACATATCCGGGAGGCGCGCCGATCAGGCGGCTGACCGAGTATTTCTCCATGTACTCACTCATATCAATGCGGACGATGTTGTGCTCGTCATCGAACAGCGCCTCCGCCAGCGCCTTGGCAAGCTCGGTCTTACCGACACCGGTGGGGCCGAGGAACAGGAACGAACCGATGGGGCGCTTGGGATCCCGGATACCGGCGCGGCTGCGCAGAATGGCGTCGGAAACCTTGGAAACGGCTTCCTCCTGCCCGATGACGCGGTGGTGCAGAATATCCTCCAGATGCAGGAGCTTTTCGCGCTCGCCCTCCATCAGCTTGGCAACGGGAATTCCCGTCCAGCGTGCCACGATACGGGAGATCTCCTCCTCGGTGACCTTGTCACGCAGCAGCGTATCCTCCTTTTCCTCGGCGTCACCCGCCTTTTCGGCTTCCTCCAGCTCCTTTTGCAGCTGGGGCAGTCTGCCGTATTTCAGCTCGGCGGCTTTATTGAGGTCGTAGCGGTTCTGTGCCATTTCGATCTCGGCATTGATCTTTTCGATCTCCTGACGCAGATTCTGCACCTTGCCGATGGACTGCTTTTCATTTTCCCAGCGGGCTTTCATGCCGTTAAACTGCTCACGCAGCTCGGCAAGCTCCTTTTGGACTTCCGCCAGATGAGCCTGTGTCAGCTTATCGGTCTCCTTCTTCATGGCGGCTTCCTCAATTTCAAGCTGCATGATGCGGTGCCGCAGCTCGTCCATCTCGGTGGGCATCGAGTTCATTTCGGTCTTGATAAGGGCGCAGGCTTCATCTACAAGGTCGATCGCCTTGTCCGGCAGGAACCGGTCGGTGATGTAACGGTTGGAAAGGGTAGCGGCGGCAATGAGGGCGGCGTCCTGGATTTTAACGCCGTGGTACACCTCGTACCGCTCCTTCAGGCCACGCAGAATTGCAATGGTATCCTCCACCGTCGGCTCCGCCACCATCACGGGCTGGAAGCGGCGCTCCAACGCAGCGTCCTTCTCGATGTATTTGCGGTACTCATTGAGGGTGGTGGCGCCGATGCAGTGCAGCTCACCGCGCGCCAGCATCGGCTTTAACAGATTACCGGCGTCCATGGCGCCGTCAGTCTTGCCGGCGCCGACAATGGTATGCAGCTCATCGATGAACAGAATGATCTTGCCCTCGCTTTGCTGCACCTCGGTCAGGACGGATTTGAGACGCTCCTCAAACTCGCCGCGGAACTTGGCGCCTGCAACCAAAGCGCCCATATCGAGAGAGAACAGCGTTTTCTCCTTCAGGTTTTCCGGCACATCACCTGCAACAATACGCAGCGCCAGCCCTTCGGCAATGGCGGTTTTACCAACGCCCGGCTCACCGATGAGGCAGGGGTTGTTTTTGGTTTTGCGGGAAAGGATCCGAATGACATTGCGGATCTCCTCGTCTCTGCCGATGACAGGGTCGAGCTTCTGACTGCGGGCAGCCTCGGTGAGGTCACGACCGTACTTTTTCAGCACATCGTAGGTCTCCTCCGGGGTATCGGTGGTGACGGCGCGGTTGCCGCGCACCTCCCGCAGTGCTGCAAGGAATTTCTCCTTGGTCAGCCCCAGCTCGCGGAACAGAGCTTTCAGGGTATCGTCGGGCTTTTCAAAAAGCCCCAGCATCAGGTGCTCCACCGAGGTGTATTCGTCCCGCATTTCCTTTGCAATGCGCTCGGCTTCGTTGAGCGCCTGTTCCAGATCACGGGAGAGATACATCTGCCCTGCACCGCTGCCGGAAACCTGCGGCAGACGCTCCACCGCAGCGGTCAGCCGCTGCCGCAGGGCGGCAGGGTCAATGCCGACTTTTTGCATCAGCTGGGCAATGAGCCCCTCCTTCTGCTCCAACAGCGAAAGCAGCAGGTGTTCCTGCTCAATCTGCTGGTTGTGCCGACTGCTTGCCATCTGCTGGGCATTCTGTACGGCTTCTATGCTTTTTTGGGTGAATTGGTTGAGGTTCATAAGCTAATCCTCCTTGCCGTTGATTCGGGCGGGTTATACGGCGATATTCTGCCGCCCCAGATAGTCAAGATAAAGCCGCTCGACCGCTGAACGCATCTGGCGATCCTCCGGCTCCGTTTGGGAAAAATAAAGCTTCAATGCGGTGTCAAAGGTGACAATGTAATCGGCGATCCGCTCGCCCAGCGCTTCGCTGCCCAGCAGCAACCCCTGCGGGGCGGGGGATTGCAGCATCAGCACCCTCAGGTAGCGTTCCCCGTCGATGTAGCTTTGCTGCTGCCCGAGGAGCCGGCTTTCGACGGCGTCCCACAGGCTGTAAAAGTTGACCATTGCCAAAATGAGCCGTGTATTCTGTGTCCGCAGCGAGACCCGAAGCGTGCCGATGGACTGGCTATCGCGCGAAAGCTCCAGACTGTAGCGGACGGTGGGATTGTACTTGTATTGCAGGGCGGTTCGCAGGTTCATCATACCGGCGGAGCTGCCCTCCGGAAGCTGAAAGCCGGCTGCCTCCTCAAAATGGCGGCGCACCTCTGAAAGAAGGTGACTCATGCGCTTTTCCGGCGTGATGAGGCTGGTGTATTCCGCCAGAATCTGGTTGACCATGTTGCTGCGGTTGGTGCCGCGGCGGGTCGCCAGCTTGTCGATCTCCCGCACCACATCTTCCGATAAGACGAGAGAGTAGACAGTTTTTTTCATGGGTGTTACTTCGCCTCCTTTTTCAGCTTTCGAATATATTGTAAGCGACAATATGAATTTTGTCAAGCGATTTATATAAATCTAATTGCAAATTTTTTGTGAACGGCGGGGTGGCGGAGAACGGGAGAGTGTGGTAAAATAGCAGAAAAAGCCCAAAAGAGGGAAGGGGGTCGCTCCTGCGCCCGCAGGGCGCGGGAGCGCGCGAGCGAAGCGAGCGCGTCGTGCGCATGCGCACGTGCGACCCCTATAGACCTGAAGCTTGCAGGGAGGAAAAAGAAAAGCCGATGTGGGAGAAACTGAAAGCGACCAAAAAACCGATCTTGCTGTACGGAATGGGGGACGGGGCGGAGAAGATCCTGACGGAGCTGCGGCGGCGGGAGATCCCCATAGCGGGGGTCTTTGCCAGCGAGGGCTTTACCCGCGGACAGCAGTTTGCGGGCTACCCAGTCACCGACTACCGAACCGCAAAAGGGAGATACGGCGAGATGGTGGTGCTGGTGTGCTTTGGCACTCACCGAGCGGAGGTCATGGCAGAGATAGAGCGCTTGGCGGGAGAGCAGGAGCTGTACGCCCCTGATGTGCCGGTGGCGGGGGAGACGCTGTTCACCCGTGAATACGCAAAAGTCCACCGAGAAGAGCTGGAGCAGGTGTATCAACTGTTGGCAGATGACTGGTCCCGTAAGGTGCTGCAAAATGTGGTAGAATACAAATTAAGCGGCGAGATCCGGCTGCTGCGTGCCTGCGAAAGTAATCCCCGGGAAGCGTGGGAGAATATTTTGAAGCCGAGCGCCGAGGAGCATTACATGGATCTGGGCGCCTATACCGGCGACACCATTATGGAATTTATCAGGTATGCGGGGGCATGGCGGCGCATCACGGCGCTGGAGCCGGACTCCGAGACCTTTGCCAGGCTGGAAAAGAACACTGCGGCGCTGCATGATTGTATTTTGTACCGGCTGGGGGCGTACAGCCGCTATGCACGGCAGCCCTTTGCCGGCGGCGCGGGACGCGGCTCCCATCTGGCGGAGGACGGTGTCATGACCGAGTTGGACAGTGTGGATAACATTCTGTGCGGGCAGCCGGTGAGCCTCATTAACATGGACGTAGAGGGAATGGAAGCGGAGGCGATCACAGGCATGGCGAAGACCCTGCGGCGGTATCGCCCCAAGCTGCTGCTGGCGGCGTACCACCGCAGCGAGGATCTATGGCGG
>ULTN01017106.1_pt1 | contig 28605 bp, 16 predicted proteins | sample 1957681 | NCBI WGS metagenome assembly ULTN01 (sample SAMEA4835736, study PRJEB28245) | human gut metagenome | biome: gut microbiome; material: fecal sample | place: Denmark | collected 2008
TTTCCCTTTATATTACGCGGTAGGCACCCCAAACTAATCTGTCTTTCGGATTAAAAGTATCATATATTATTCCGTCAATACTGCAAGTTATGTGTCCATTCATGGTGATTAAATAAACTCCTCTTGGGTGCGACCGCACGAATTCACCAACAGAAACTTTTAATTTATCTTTACATCCACATATTTTTTCAAAATTTCTTTCTAAGTATTCATCAATATATATAACGTCGTCGGGCATTATCGCCTGTGCTTGAGCAAACTTACTCAATTCTTCAAAAGTTTCGTCCCAGGAACGCCCTGTTGCGAGAGAAATTGCTCTCACAGTGCAATCATTAACTCTTCGACCTCTCGGATTGGCGTTATAATATTTAAACATTATAATCAGATATTTTTAAGTTTCTGGATGTGTTTTCTGATAATTTCTTTTTCCTCTGGAGATTCAGCGAAATCCATAGTAGATTCAATGAACATACAGATAGCGTACATTAGTTTTTCAAGCCCATCGTACATTCTTTCACTGTCCCCGCCATCACGGTAACGACTTCTGCCGTACTGATACATATCAGCTCCATCCATGATACGGTCTAAATGCTCATTCCATCTGTCGTCTCCACGATATCTTCCACCGCGGCCACGCCCCGAACCAGGGACGCCTCTTCTACCATAACTATCATCATCATAGTTGCCATAGCCACCATCACGATAACCGCCATCTCTATAACCTCCACGTCCATAGCCACCTTCGCCGTAGCCATCGCTATATCCGCCTCTCATTTTACCTTCACCTTCCTCCATCATCTGTAGTTTACTGATATTTTTTGCAATATCAACTAATTTATAGGCATTGTCTAAATTACCAGCATTTAGACCTGTTTCTTCAATCTGTTTTAATTCTTTCTTTGCATTTTCTAATAGCTTATGCATTACTTATCAGCTCCTTTTTGAATAGAATTTACTGCTAGTGCAGCAGCTTGAGCTGGTGCTGGGGCGGCCGCAGGAGCAGGAAGAGAAGCTAAATAATTTGAGCATTGAGAGCAAGGAATTCTTCCCAATAGTTTGAATACACCACTAGCTATATCGGTATGGACGCATACTGAATATCTAGTTCTTCTATTTATGGCACAAGCAGTTACGTTAGTGCAATCTCCATTTAGAAGAGGATAAGTAGTAGCTGTATCTGTTCCAATAGTGATCGCTACTGGGGCTGTTATTGTAGTAGTATCAGGCAAGTTTTGTGCTATTACAATACAATATTTTTCTTTGTTTGCATAATTGCCTTGTGGAATATTTATTACTAAAGTATTATCAGCAAAAGTCACTCCACTAGAAATTACAAGTCTATCACATAGTCTTTTATAATTTGGGCAACTCAATATAATCACTCCTTAAAGAAGAGGAGAGTATATAGTTATACTCTCCTCCAAAATCACGCATTAGCGGAGAATCTGTTTAGTTAATTAGCAGCATCCGCAACTAGATTGGCAACCGCAACCGCAACCAGTTGGCATACCAAAAGCTGCCGCATAAGGACTGCAAGTAATATATGCAGGTTTGGCAACAGGCATTAACTGATTAACGATATTGCTAGTTTGAGAAAGCTGTGATAACTGGAACTGAGCAGATTGTAGTTCAGTACGTAAGCTCTGTAGTTCGCTTTGAGTTAAATAGTTGATGATTCTATCAGTGTTTTTGTCAGCAGCTACCATAATGTCGTTAGTTGATTGAGCAAGAGCATATTTAATATTCTCTTGTCCACGGCCTAATTCGCAGCAGCAAGAAGCTAACTGATTAGTTAAGCTATTAAATCCAGATTGATTATGGAAATCGCTCTGCATAATAGTTTTATCTACTCCGCAGAATCCCTGACCAACCTGATAGCCTAAGTTTGCGATAGACTGATTAACTCCATTGAATCCTTGGCACATACCAAGTTGAGTCTGGCAGCAGCAATTCTGAATAGCAGAAAGTACGCCATTGATGGAATTATTAGTTGAGTAGAAACCATCACACATACCTCTTTCTAATCCACGAATCCCATTGTCTAACTGATTGAAATTGAAAGCATCAGTCACGCCTTGAGCTGTTGCAGGAGTGCAGCATACGTTATACCCACTTGCTCCACCGTTGACGTCGTTTCCGCCATTACCGCCGAAACCTCTGTTACCCCAGCCGCCAACTGCGAAGAATAGAATAAGGATTATAACCCACCATGCACCATTACCTCCGAAAGCTCCATCTCCATCACCATAACCATTATTACCACGGCCAAGAGCAATCGCGTCAGCTACGGAAATTCCTTCACTACCCATCATTTGTAGACCTCCTTATAATAAAATAATTTTATAATAACAGTTTGCTTATAGTCCTTTTATCATATTCATTAAATTACTCATTTCACTATTAAAGTCTTTTCCTTGTTGACCTAAGAACTGTTGAGCAAACTGTTGTAAACCTTGAGTATCTCCCTTTTGGCCCATTTGTAAGATATTTTGCATTGTGGGGTCGTTAGGGAAATTTTGTTGAATAATTTGTTCTGCTACTGCCTGAGGATTTCCTCCTTTAAGCATACCTAATAATTGCATTGGATTTAAAGCTGCCATTCTGATTTACCTCCTATTCTGTCTTTCATCTTGGCTAGTTGATTTTCTATCATTTGAATTTTTTCGTCATGTCCCTTTAATACTTCAACCAAACGCTTATTTTCTTTAATAAGTTCTTCGGTTTCTTCTGACGGAACAGGACTAGCGGCTGCACCAGAACTTGCACTTGCACTTCCTTCTATTGGACTTAATCTATATCCTAGTAACATAGGATTGCCATTTTGTAAAGCTTTAATATACATAACATTTTCTTGTAAACATAACCCAACAGATATACCTACTCCTGCGGGAACATTGCCGATATCAGAAGCTGTATTAAGATTATAAACACTTCCCGTTGGTTGCGGGAAAAGTGGCTGATTCATTTGATTCCCTTGAAATTGTTGATTACTCATTAAAAACTGTGGATTCTGTTGCGGCGGTGCGACTTGCTGGACATTTGTTGGCTGATTTGAGGGAGGAACGGAAGTTGCACCCTGTCCAGTCTGTCCAAAATACGGATAGTTCATTTAATCACCTCAATTTTATTTTTCCTTCCAGATATTAGTGAAAAACTGGGAGAAATTTTACAAAAAATTGGGTATCACTATAAAAAAATTTCCAATTTTCAACTTTATATAAAAAAATACCCTAACCTAATGGTTAGGGTACTTATTTTTATAGAGCTTATTCGATTACAGGATCTAGTGCATAAATATCACGAGGTGAGAGTTCTAAAACTTCGAGTTCTTCAAGAGTAAACTTGGTATCTGGAATATCTACTTCAATATCCTCTAATTCCCTTACTCTCTCATTACACTCAACTTCTTTACCCTCAATAATTTCAACATTGCCATTTTCTAAGAAGATAGGCTGGCCATTCTCGTCTTTCTTTCCAAATTCAAAAATAATATCTCTCATTTTTTCATTAAAGAAAGTTTCTTCTGTTTCAATAGCTTTAAGCAGTTTCATAAATTTGTAAGCTGTTTTAGTGGGCATTTTAGCGTCCACAACGGTAGCACCGATTCCTTTAATCTGTAATGCAGTATTCATATTAACTTTCATTAAATAGTCAACGCTCCTTTTAATCTTTTCTGTAATTATATTATACCAGATTTTTATAATAAAGTCAAGTTTTAAACTAGTTTCCCGCAATCAATAAATCCTCTCACCATATGGGCATTTGTTAAATCAAAGCGAATAAAAGGGTTGTTTGGTATTCCTGAATCAAATTGAACATAACTATTTCCGGTTTCTCCCGCAGAAACTTGAAGAGTATGTTCTGGTACTTTTGTGTTTATTCCAACTTTTTTATCTCTAATGCTCATTGTTGGCCTTAAACTTCTTAAAATAACCGGAGAGCTTTCAGCTATTAAAGTATATCCATTTAAGACAGAAGTATCTCCCACCAAACTTTGGCCAGACTCTATTTTTGCTAATGCTTCTTCTGATTTTATATTAGTACCAACAACTAGTCTGATTTTTACATACCAGTTTTTATTAGCATCTTTTGTTAGAGAATTATTTGAGTATAATATTGGAAAAGTTTTATCGGTATTTTTAAAATAAGAATCTTTTACTATGTCTATAATTTTAGGCTGTCCATTAAAATTAAAATTTGTTAAACTATCTGAAAATGCAATTTGTGCTATTATAAATCTTCCATCTTTGTTCTCTTTTAAATCTCTTTCAAAGTTTTTATAAATAAATTTCTCTAATGTTGTCCCTTCACTAATAACAGTTCTAGTATTAAAGTAGTCATTGGGAGAAGTTATAAAACTTCCTCCTATGTCAGCTATTGAAAAATTCAAATTTATTGGATTTTCTTCTTTTGGTTCTGAGCCGCTAAAGGCGATATTATTTATTTGAATTATTGGAGTAGTTTTTCTACAGACAACAATGTCCGAGAATGAATAACCACCTTCTTCTTTAATAAAATCCGTAGAAATTTGATTAGAGACAATTTTTCCATTTTCACTTAATCCTTCATCTACAGCTATAATCTTAAAATCTATATTTGCGTTTTGATTATATTCTCTTATGACATGGTTAGTAGTATAAAAACTATTATCACTTATAGATTTTTCTCCAATATCTGCTATTGATAACGTTTTTAAAATTGTATATTCTTGATTGTTTACTGAATATAATATCCTATACTCTGAAATTCCTCTCTTCCCATATCCATTCACGCTTCTAATACTTCTTGCTGGTGGGAAAGAAAATTGAAGTTCTTCTCCTGAATTCATTAGTCTTGGCAGTTGTCTATCTTTTAAAGAGGTAGCCTGTTGGCTTGTACTATTTGTGATATCGTGAATTGTAAAAGTTTCGTTATCAAAAGTTGGTTTATCTGTGAAATCAATTATTATTTTTTTAGAAGAATAATTATCTGATTCAACATCAAATGTATCATAAGCATAAATTCTTAATTCAACACTATATGTCTTTGTTTTATTTATATTACTAATATTTGAAAAACCTATAAACTGTTCAGTACTACTTCCATCAATAAAATCAAAATTTTGGACTAATGCATCTGGATTGCTTAAACTTAATTCATTTAATAAAATGTCTTTTATTTCATAGATATTGCTATTATTTTCTCCAATAATATTTGAATTAAAATAAAATTTTGCCTTATAGTTATTGCAAATTGAAGAATTAACATTATTGACTTTAACATACTCATCCGGCTCACTTCCATTTATCGCATAGCTTGGAGCAGCCAAAGGAAAAGAAATAGTCATAGATTCTGACGACAATGCTGTTGTATTTGGTGTAATATGCAAAGTGATTGATGAAGATGGCGTTATCAAAGTGTTTGAAAAATGTGGAGCTGTATTTGTAATAAACTGGTCAGTTTCGGCAGGAATGGAAGAACTAACCCCAAAATTATTCACAAAAGTAATTCGATATTTTACCCAATATTGTCGATTTTTCTCATTTATAATTCCTGTATCAATAAAACTTCCTGATAAGATTCCATTAGAAAAAGCAACTTGTAAATTTATGCCAGAAAATTGATTATCTGTTAAGCTTTCATATATTATTTGAGAATAAGTAAAAGAATTTGGAGATGATACGCATGAGCGTTCTATTTTTATTCTTGAAATAGAAGTGGTCGCTCCTATATTAAAGGAAAAATTTAATTTCGCTTTTTCTTGAATTACTTTATATAATCTTATCCTATTTTTTAAATATCCATTAGAAGAATCGTTGTCAAAATTAAAATAAACAGGATTATTTTCAGAATCATAAGCGATTGAATATTTGGGAACAACATTTCCGTCTTTATCAAGAGGAATATTAGTAAAACTACCTATATAATTTGGAATAGGAGGTCTCTGCTTGATAGGAGTATGAGCAATGTCTGAGTTTTCTATTGAATCATTAAAAATTAAATCTAAACGATAATACTGTCCAACCTCGATATAGGGTAAATAAATATTTGATTTATCATTATAGTCTATGGTCAAAATATAATTATTATTAGACGGAGACATATTTATTGACGATACCGTTTTAGATATAGAAGCTCTATATTGTAAAGTACTAGCACTATTTCCAGTGTATATGTTAATTTTAAGAGTGGAGCCGCCCTTTTTCCGTACTGCGGCCGCACCAGCGACTAAAGCTAAGGTATAGTCTATCCTTCCATCTATCGTTTCTGTTTTTACGATAGTAGTAGTTGGCTTTGTATTTTTATATACTGTTACTTCTTTATAACTTGAAGTGTTATCAAAAATTTCAACCCTATACTTATTGATATCATTTACTGGACTCGCATCAGTATAAGAAGTAGAACTTCTTTTAGAAGATATTGTGGAACCATTCCTTTTTATATTATAATAAATTGTATCTCCATCTATATCTAAGCCACTATAATTAAGAACAGGAGAATCAGAAGAACTAGCAAAGTAAGTTTTATTTATTGATAAACTATACATTGTTGCTAATGTATTGTCAGCAGTTATTCTATTTGATTGATTACTATAGCTTGAATTATAGTGATTTGCATCTCCATTTGCCATAACTCTGAAGTAGTAAATACTTCCTACTGAATAACCGCTAAGATTTTTCAAGTATAAATTAGATACTGAAGTTCCATTTACCTGACCATAATTTATCCAACTACCATCATTTTTTTTATATTGTAAATAATAACTCGCTGCACCAGTAACAGAATTCCATGAAACATTGAAAGATTCTTCTCTTTTAGCTGAGGTTTTACTTACTGTTGGTGCATTAGGTGTTGCACAATTAGTTATATAAGATGGAATAGTAATTGTCATATTCCCGTTACTAGTAAACCCATTATAGATCTGTCCAGAATATTCTAATTCTCTCATATAATTACAGTTTACACTAAAGGTATAGGTGCCTGGTGCTAAATTGTAAAAAGTTTTATCCCACATGTCGCCGTAATGTCGAGTAGTTCCATTAGAATCAGATATTGCCAGAGTATTATAAGTCCCAGCCATAGGAGAAGAACCAGATATTGTAAATGGAAAAGACCCTAAATATAAATTCCAGCAGTAATATTTTAAAGATAATCTTAAATTAGAAGTTGTACTTGTACTAGAGCTTCTATCTATTTGATATTGTAGGTGCAACTGGAATTTTCTTCCAGTTGCAACACTACTTCCTACTTTAGTACTCATTTCTTTAAGCTGTTGCATTCCTTTTCCTCCTTTTATTTGATAACAAATATATCCACTCCACCTTCAACAGATTTTACTGAAACAGTATTTATTGGATTGTTTATATTATTTCCATAGTTAAAATTTACTTCTGGAGTTTTTAATACTATTTCTACTTGTTCTTCTTTTGTATAAACATAGTCTTTAAAAATTTTAATTGAAGGAGTCTCTGAAGAGTCTATATTAAAAGATAAGTTAGTGTTATTTGCTTCTTCATTTACTACAAAACTAACTAAAGAAGTATTTAAAAAGCTATCTTGTAATCCATCTTTCCGTTCTCCGCCCAATGCTGAAGCTCTATTAGAGCGAGTTTCAATAACTCCTTCCTCAAGCTTTCTTTTTACAAAATCAATTTGTTTTTGTCTAATTAAAACGCCATAATCTTCTTTTGTTGAATCAGGAAGCTCAGAAATAAGTATCTTTTGAGAGATAAGTCCCTCCATTGTATCATCTGAGAAAATATATGGAGTTTCACCAGTTGGAGGAAAGTCAGAAAGAGGTACTTTTTTCTTATATATTTCTAAATCTCCACCAGAGAAAAGCTGCAATCCATTTCTATTAAAAGAAGCTGCAACTATTTCCTCTTGCAATTCCGGGTCTGTATATGAAATATATAATTCTCCAGTATTATCACCAATTTTTAGTCCTCCAATTCCAATAGTTCCTGAGATCTCCGCGTTGTCACTTTTTATAGTTCCAGCAAAATATCCTTGTTTTGCAAATAAGAAACCGTCATTAGAAACAAAGAAATTTGGAAGATTATTATATTTATCTATATCAGAGCTTCTCCAGAAATCAATAACGTCAGATTTATCTGTAAATTCATTATGTTCAAAAGAGATTTCATTCAAATTACTATCTGGCTTTGCTCCTCCCCACAGAACTAGCCCATTCTTTTCATTTAATAGAGTAGTAATTCCAGTTTGTCCAGTAGTTATAGTTCCTTTTAAGAAAGCATTGTCTGAATAAAGACCATATCCCTCTAAGTTAGTCAAAGTTGAATCTGACAAGATATTTTTGAAAGCTTCCGAAGGAATATCAGTAAGTTTTCCTATTACTACTTTTTTTACATGACTTAAAGTTTGTCCTACCTCTTCATTCTCATAGACAGTTAAAGCCAAACCAGAACCGAATCTAGTTTCAGATAAGCTATTTAAAAATAAACCCCCTTCTCCCTTTTTACCAAGCGAAATTAAAGTTAAATCTCCAAAATAGCCTTTATCTATACTAATATTTGAAAATTGAGAATTTAAATTAGTCTTTAACTTTAAAAATATAGATTGTTCTCCTTCAACATTTTCTATTCCAGCTTCATATCCAAGTATTTTAATTTCTTGAGATTCTCCAAATGATTGTTGTACTAAACAGACGTTATTTATTTCTAAAAAGTCTGGTACAGTAACTTTAAATGGAGTGCTTGAAATATCATAAGAAAACATATCTTTATCTTCTAGCCATATCCAAGTATACTCATTTCCATCTTGTGTTTCTACTTCTAATTTATGAATTTTACTTGCCGGTCTTACTAAAATAGCTCCGCTAGAACATTGAATTTCATTATATTTTAAAACAGATGCTTCTATCGTTCCTCTAATATTAACATTTTCAAAAGTAGCTGAACCATCTTTTTTTATTTGCCAAGCTTTATAACCCTTATCAGTTTCTTGATAAATACCGTTCGTAGAGGAAATAAATATTTTATTATTATCATTATCTTTACCTAAAACTAATTGTCCAGTAATTCTGCTGCTATTTCCAGTAATGTTTAAGTTACTTGCAGTAACTTCTCCTTTTGCGGTAACTATAAAATTAGATAATTCTTTAATTTCAGTATCATCTTCGCCTGTTTTATTTTCTATATCTAAATATTTTTTTAAGAAATTTTTTCCATTTTCAGGGTCATTTGGATTTTCTTCATTGTTATAAATTTGATAATCCCCGGATAGGATAACTGCACCATTATCATATAAATCTCCATTGGCAGAGGTTTTAGGAGGATTTATTAAAGAAAAATTATTTCCCACTAATACGTATCCTTTAATTTCTGCTTTCTTTGTTAGATTTAAATCTCCTGTATTTATTGTTCCAGTTCCAAGTATTTCAAAAGTTTTTGAAGTATTGTAGATAGAAGGAATTGAGGAGCTGCCATCTAAAATAATTTGATTTTGTAGTCCAACTTGAAATAGACCATTTACTATTCCAGAATCAGCAGTAATTGACCCTTTTATGACAGCTTTATTACTATATAATTCTCCATTATGAGTAATATAAAAAGTTGGCCCATCTTCTTTTTCAATATTTGCTTCTCCTTGCTGGAAAAGTCTACCGGCCCATATCGCGTAGAAGTCAGTAATTTTTTTATTGACTTCATCTAAATTTAAGACATATGTATCATTATTATTTATGTCTTTAAAAGTATAATTTCCTAATTCTTTACTTACGCATATAACTGGAATTATTTCATTATTGCTTTTACTTAAATAGTACTTCCTATTTATATGAATATCATTTAAGGAATATGCTTTATCAGAAGAAAAACCAGAGTTATAGATTTGTTCATTTTCTACTACAGCGTATGTCTGTCCAATACCCAAAACACCAAGAATATTACCACTTCTAGCGATCAGATTTCCATCAAAACTACTATCACCACTAATCTGAATTGAATTTGCTGATAAATGTCCTGTATTATCAATAGTAAAATTATAAGAAGTTGCTCCAGTTTGTTCACTTGGTGCTCCTTTAGACCAAAAAACATAGTCAGAGTAAGAATCTTCACTTCCCTGATTTTGATATGCTCCTCCTTGAATACCGATAACAGATGTTTCGGCGGTTCCGCTTAATCCATCTTCTGAATCTGTATCTCCAATAAATAAATTTTCTGCTAACCACAAACTACCATGTTTATTTGTTTGAAGAACAATTTGTCCATATTCATTTCTTAAAGTAAGTCCATATAAAGATTCTATTCGTTCGGGCGATTTTGAATTAAAATCTTTTCTTCTAGGTGCTCCTATACCTTTCTCAGAAAATCCTAAATCTATTCTTGCAACGTTATTTGGATGAAATTGAGCTTCTCCTCCATTACCATCGCTATTATCATAAATTCTTATTGAAGGTAAATCAGTGCCAATTTCAACTGAACCAGTTTTACTATTTATAGCCAAACCTCTCCAAGTTAAACTAACTAGAGATTTTTTCCCGATATAATCAAGTCTATCTTTCCAAGTAGGAATATCAATAGTTCTTCCTAAAACAGGAGTCATCATCTCTCCACTCATATACCAAGGATTTCCTTTTTGGTCATATCCAAAATCAGCAGAGGAAGCTCCTTCTGTTAAATTTTCATATATTAAAGATTCTACTTGAGATTCATTTAAAGAATACTCCTGGGTTTGCCCCTTAAAAATATAACGAAATTCTAAATTTCCTGATAAGTTAGTTTCCTGTCTTGTTCCAGTAAAAACAACGACTTCTTTCTCCGCGGCCGCACCGTAGTAATACGCAGCTCCATTAGTCAAATCTCCTGCTAAGATAGGTGTTGAGGAATAGCCTTTTGATACTGGAGTGCTTAATAAATATAATCCATGTTGGTCAAATCTAACAAAACCGCTCTTATTAAGAGGTAATACTTCTCCGTTATCTGATATTGTTTGGTAGGCTGTTATTCCAAGATTATCCCAATTATAAGAAGGTATTCCTTCATTAGATATTGTAACTCTATTGGTATTTATCTGCCCAGTAGTTATAAAGGCAGCATTCATACCATCTGCTTGGAAACCAGCAGTCCAATTTAAACCACCATCAGTCGTTACGTAAATACCATCAGCAACAATTCTTAACCTTTTAGCTGTATTGTCAAGAGCTTTAACTTCAATTCCTTTGTCACTTATAATAACACTTTGATTAACAGACTGAGCCAAAGTTAATGAATTATTTAATAAAGTTTGTTGTAAAACTGAAACTAAAATTTCTCCATTGGCAGTAAAATTTTCTCCGCGAGAATAGATTAAATCTTTAGTTTGGACAGTTTGAATTGTTGCAGAAATTCGAGAAAATAAATCTTCAAATTGAGTCCTGAAATTCTGAACCGTAATTGTACTTTCATTCTGATTATCTAAAACGTCATTTATTTCTGAGATAATAAAACTTTCTTTATGGAGAGTTTTTTCTTTTCCTATTATATCAAATCCGAAAAAGTCCTCATCACAAACAAAAGTTTTATCTCCTACATCTATATCAAAAATTTCGTATCCTGGCATAGAACTTAAATTTAATACGTCTATACTGTAAGATATTTTAGGTCTCCCTGAGACGGCCGCGACTCTCTTTGCATCTAAATAGTATTTATTATTATCTGTGTAACTATTATCAGACCAAGTTCCTTCACTAATAAATCTTCTATATTTATTCTCAAATACTCTGACAAGATTTGCCCTCTCTTTAGTGATATTGTCTAAAATTTCTTGAGATTTCTTTTGCTTAATTAAATAGGGATCTGGTTTTCCTTCCTGTCCCTTAATATACTCTTCTTCATCCTCATTTGACACAGAGAAATCAATATCGCATAACCAGCCAGTTCCAGGATGAGCTTTTTCTCTTTCTTCATCAAAATATCCTAACTGTTTATTTATCTTTTCTAAAGATTTATAAAGTTCATCAACCGCTCCGGCGAAAGTTCTAGCTGATCTATAGTAATTATATAAATTGTCTGCGGAAGGCACTCCTAATCCGTGGGAAGTTGTTTCTCCCTTCATAGCTTCGTAAGTAGTTCCTGCCGTTACTAAAGTATATTTATCTCCTTGATAAATAATTCCATTTTTTACTACTACCTTATCAGCACTAGTTTTACCAGAGTAAGACCAAGTAGTTGGAATATGCTCGGCATTTATTGTAGCATTCTCTATATTAGATTGAATTTGCATAATAGTAGATATTCTTGAATCTTTTAAATTTCTAATAGTAGAATTCAATGCTGAATAATTCTTATACTCTTCATTATATTCATTCTTTTTTTGCTCCATTCTTCTTGAAAAAGCCATATCTTCCGAAGAAGTTCCAAACATGTCGTTAATAAAGGTTTTAGAATCTAAGCTACCTATATCCATATAATAATTAAAATCATAAATAAAAGATTCTCCGATAGCATTTAAATCTGAATCTGCAATACTAACAATTCCTGTTGAATTCTTTTTAGATTCAGAATTTTCTACCCAAATTTTAGTAGCAATTTCATCGCTATTTATTGTCCTTTGTATTGAAGAAATATTTGTTCCATAATGGAAACCAGCCCACTGATTTTTACCAACTACTTCTCTAAATTGGATATACTTCTTTTGATTTCCATATTTATCTCTTTTTATTTTTCCGTTTTCATAATATTCTACATTAAATCTAATCCAACCTTCAAATAATTCTGCTAAGGTTTGTAATAAATTATAATAATTTGACTTCTCCTCATTCAAAGTTCTTACTTTTTGAGTACCAGACTCTGTATATTTTTCTATTTTTGCGTTTTTACCAGCTTCAAAATAAATAGGATTAGTAGAAGTATCAGAAGAATAGTAATATAATTTAATTTTTTCTTCCACAGGAGCATTCGTAATAACATCCTCATCATCTGGGAAAATATATTTATTACCAAAAGCACTTTTTGATATTACTTTTGTTCTTTTTCCCGAACCAGATAATCCTAAATCAGAAGCAATATCATTAGCAGATATCTCTTTTAAATCTTTAGGAATAACTTTATATAATTGAACCTTTTTTATTTTAATTCCGTATTTTGATTTGTCGGCTCCAGAAGGAATTGTTGGTTTAATCATAAAATATGGATTATTAACTTTATCATTTAAAGTAAAAATTAAATATTGCTTTGAAGATAAAGATTTTTGTTCAATCACTTTTGCATTATTTGCTTCGACATTATAAGAGTTAGTTTGAATCAAAATATCAACAGTAGAAGCAACTGAACTATTTGCTTTTTCAAAATCAACCATAATAGCATAAACAGTATCAGAATCTAAAACTGTTTTAGAAGTTTTTAAACTTTCATTATATACCCAAGGGTCTTTTTCTCCTCCATATGGAGTTATTACTAAGTTATAAGATAAGGGGGTTTCTGGATTAGCCCATACTCCTTCTACTAAAGTTGTAACGGATGCTCTATCAGTTCTGGAATTTACTCCATTTAAATAATCACTTGTTGATTTCCAGTTAGAAGTATCAGTAAAGTTTTCTCCATTTGAGAGCAAATTTTTTGCTGCTTGTGGAGTGTATGAAATTATATCACTATAGCCCCAAATATCTCTTCCTTCTTTTTTATTTATCCAAGTCTCTCCATTGTCCAAAGAATATTTATATCTAAAGACTGCTCTTTTTAAATTATCATCAAGTTTAGAAATTGGGACTTCTACTGGTTCATCTTTTACACTTATCTTTCCAGTAATTTCATCAAAAACATAATTTCCATTACTATCCTTTTCGTAAATTTCTTCTTTTTCAATAAAATCATTATCCTTATGGTCCAAGTAAAGCCACTCTGTCCTTGGCTCACAATTTGACCAATCTGCTCCTATTATATTCCCTTGTTCGTCTTTCTCAATAATAGGTTCTCCATTTTTGTATAAAATTTTCTTAGATAATTCATCTATTGTCCCCTGGCCGCCGTGTTCTTCGTTAAAAGAAAGTTCATATCCTGTTTTAGATAGCTCATAAATAAGCATATCAGTGCAAGAATAATCAAAATATACAATTTTACCTTCTCGTCTTTCTTCTCTATTTGTAATAATAAAAGAATACCATTCATTTTTATAATAAAGTTTTACTTTTGCTTGAGGGAAAAAGGTATCTAATAATTCGTTTTTTTCTTTCTTTTTTCCTATGTAAAAATATTTAGGAATAGAAAAAGAAAGAAGATTCATCCCATTTATATTTCTGTTCAAATTTATATTGATGGCTTTTCCGGGATAAGTAGAAGTATGAGAAGCTAATTCTAATACTTCTACTTCATCAAAAAATTCTTTTTCTATTTTAATATCTTTTAAAGGAGAGGTATGAATCTGAACCTCTTCTAAATATCTCCATTTTACCTCTTTTGTTTCTTCATCATAACTTACAAAAATACTATTTCTATCATTTCCTGCTACTTTAATAGTAGTTTCTTGTGGAACCGCAGTTAGCATATCTGTAGTCATAGCGAATACTTCTAATTTTACCCTCGTATCTTTCCATAGACTCAATCTGTAAGGGCTAATACTCATTTTATCTCACCCCTTAATAATATAAATAATTATAATCTATTTGTAATTCAGAGATACCCTCTGTTATTGCGTACATCATTCCAGTTGTGGTTACTGGAATTTTAAACATAAATCCTTTTTTCAGAAGAAAATAAGCAGGAATAGTTTTTTGTTCGTTATCTGTTCCCATATAAGTAAAAGTAATTGTATTATTGTTTGTATTTATTTCTATATATCCAGCAGTATTTGCAACAAATTTTTCTTCTTCTGATACCGGTCCATATAGTTTAATATTTTCTTCTGTAGACGTACTTCTCGCGGAAATAGTGAAAGAATTTTTAGAACTTTCATTTAATGTTGTTGAAATTGAATTTTCTAGCCAAAATTTCTGTTCTAATAATTCACTATTTGTTTTTCTAAAAATTATTTTAAATCCAGTTTCTCTATCTCCTGGATTGTAAAGTCTTGCACCATATCTTCCTGTGCTAGAGTCAAATTTATTATATTCTATTGGATTTGATAAATCTTCAAGCATACCAGTGCTCGCGGCCCATTCGTCAATATTAGAATATTTTGCCCCATAGATTCTTAAAGAAATATCCGCTATTGAATCCGTGAAGTAATTGAAGTATTCTGGATTTATATTCATAATAATATTAGAATCGTTTATAGAAGAAGTTAGAGAAAAAGGAGAAACTTCTTCTATTTTTGTCACTACCGGCTCGGCTATCTGATACACAATCGTCACAGGCGTACCGGCCTCCTTCTGGGCAGCGAGCCAGGCTTTCCATTCGTCGATAGTGGCAAGCGACGATACAAAATACATATAACTCACAGTGGTATGGTCTGTGTACAAACCAGGACTACCAACATTAGCAGAATACGCACCATATTTATTGATAAAATGGCTGCACAAGCTGGTCTGATATCCGATGGCCTTATCGCTTGGCATCAATAAATAGACATATTTTGCATAGCCCGGATTAGTAATTGTCCTCCATGATTCCGTCCCGTCCAGCTCTATTCGTTTCCAGCGTTTTGTCTTCATACCAGTGGTTGCGTCATACTCATCATAAATATAATTATTTCCGTACAAAAATTCTAACTTTGGGAAAAGAGCTGTTTTGCCACTGTATTGCTGGTATAAAGTAACAGTATCTCCATATTCAATCTGTAAATCTATTGCATTACCAGATGAAGAATAATTTTTTTGATTTTTAAATAGTATCCAGCCATAATTATTGACATATTGGAGATTAGAGTCTTTAGAGATTTCAACTGTTGTAGTTACTATAACAAAAGCTCTTTTACCTTCAGAGAATGGCCCAATTGTTTTGATGTTTTTAAAAATGTACTCATTCGCGTAATAAGCTTCATTTGCTGGGATATTTAAACTAATAGTATATGTTGTATTTGGCTGTAACTCACAATCTGCATATACACATCCTTGATATTGATTAGATGCAACAAATTGAGGATTAGCAGCTATATTTTTCCCGCAAGTTATTAACTTAGTAGGCTGTGCCCCACTTATATCATACGGGTTATCAGGACTTTTCTCTCCCTCTCCAATTTCGATAGTATTTCCCCTTATTTTCTCTAAAACCGCAATCTCTTTATCTTCTAATTTATAATTTATAACAGAAGAATTTCCTCCAATACTTCTATAAATTCTATCGTCAATTTGTTCTCTATACCAGCCTAATTGTTTTTTTTCTCCGCTAACTACTCCTAAAGGATAATAGCAGATAAAGTTAATAGAGCCTTCTCCTTTGTAAACTCTTTCTTTTTTACCAGTCTCTTTATTATAAGTATCAAAGCAAATAAAAGATAAACTAGGAGAAGTACTAATTTTAGCTGTGTATGTTTTATAAGGTCTTTCGTCAAAAATTAACTCTCCTATTGCGTCCGGAGCGAGCCAATTTCTAAGTTCTCTAACCTGTCTTTCTGTTAATTTATCATAAGCGATACTTAAAGGAAATTCTTTAATATCTATATCACTACCAAAATAACTTTGACCCACTCCTCCTGGTATCTGTTCTGTATAGTCGATAGGACTAGGTATCAAGCTATCTTGATACCTAGACCCATCACTTACTGAATAGATATTAAATTCAGAGGAGTGGCGTTCATTAAAAGTAAATCCAATAAAATCTGTGTTTTTCGCCATCTCCATTTCCTCCTCATCTTGTCCTATTCAAATTGGTAACTTTTCTGTAATTTGACTTTTGGACTATATATTTCTCCATATCAGCCATCATATCTTTAGCAGAATAGTCATCACCTAATTCTTCTACATTTATGTGGAATTCGTAGTAAGTATCTCCAGTATTTTGATTTTGTTCAGCAGTATTAGAAGAAGAGCTATTTGACTCAAATACTTTTGATAGGATATCGCGGAGTTTTGCAATATTAGCTGTATCTGCGGCTGAAAGGAAAGCCTCTGGGCGAGTTTTTGTTCCATCAACCCAAGCGGGACCAGTATAGTCTACCATACCACCGGTTGCATATGAATTATAATGCCATCCAGTATCCCAAGGATATTTATTCATAAATTTAATGGGAACGTATACTATTTTATTATTTTCATCTTTTGCTTTCTGAGTTCTAACTCCATTTACCATACGAATAGTTTTTTCTGTCGTTTTAATACCCCAATCATTTTTCTCTCCTACTATCTTTTGTTTATTTTCATTAAAATAATAAGCAGTTTCTCCATCTCTGTTTTTTAATTCAAATTGAGTTCCAGAAGCAATAGGAGTAATTGCAGTATCTATATCCTTATCATCAGAAGCCCCTTTGGTTGTTTCTCCCGCTCTCATTGCATAATAATCAGCAATATTATATCCATAAGCAGAACCAGTTATACTACTAGATATGCCAGCAGTATTAGCGCTTTTTACATTTCCACCTTTACTTTCAAACAATCCTAATCTTCTTTTATATTTTCCTCTCAATTCTTCTACTAATTCATCATTCCCGATTGCTGCGGCATCTTCAATTTGAATTAACAAATTATCTAAGTCTGCTTGAGCTTGCTTCTTTGCAAAATTGTCATAGGTAGTTTCAAGAACTTCTATCTCTTTTATTGCTGCTTTTATGGCAGAAGTATCTGTTTTTACTACTAAAGGAGTATTACTGGCCTTATTTATAGCTGCAATATATTGATTTATTCCACCAGTTTCAATTTCTTTAAACTTTTCAATAATAGCTTTCTTTTGGACTTCTACATCTTCAGTTAATGCAGCCTGAGCAGATTTCCCTTCGTTAATTTGTTTTGTCCAAGTTACAATAAAATTTTCCTGCTCTGTTGTTGTCGCTCTTCTAAAATCTTCACTATGCTGAGTCATCCAAGCCAATATTTCAGAATCTTTCATTTCTAATAATTCTGCAACTTTTTGATTACTAATAGCATAAGTTTCTAATTCATAATCAAGTTGTGATTGTAAATATTCACTTCTTAAAGTTAATTCATCTGAAACTTTTTGAGTTTTTGCTTCTTCTTCCTCATATAACCTATCAAGAGCGGTGTTTGATTTTTCCTGTAATAATTGGTCAAGCTCAGCTTGCAAATCTTCTAATTCTTTAGTATAAATCCCAGAAGTGTCTCTACTTAATAATCCTATTCTATTCTGTAAAGTTTCAATTTGCTTATCTTGGTCTTGGTCTGATTGAAGCTGTTTTCTCTTATTGATATTCTTTTGAAGAGAAGACAAATATTTTTGGTCTTCTTGTTTAATTTTATTATATTTATCCTGAGTAGCTTTTACTTCTGCTTGCATCTCTTTTATTATCATATCTCTTAAAGTTTTCTCTAAGTTTATTTGATACTGTCTTAATTGAGATTCTAATTTTTGTTGTTCAATTAAATTTTGTTTATATTCATTAGAACTTGAGATAGCAGAATCATATAAATCTTCATACGCTCCTCTTACTTCTTCAATCTCATCCCATAGTTTCTGTAACTGTTCTGCTTCTCCCTCTGAAGCACCCTCCATAGATTTAGCAAGATTAACAAGAGCATCAGTATTTTGAAAAATATTTCCAGATGCGTCTACCGTTAAATATTTTCCATATTTATCATTAACAAAATCCCCTAATTCTTTCAAATCTCTATCGTAGATTTGTTTTGCTTGCTCCAGTGCAGCCTGCTGCTCCGCAAGGTTGAAAATTTGATTTTTTGCAATTTGTCCCGCTTCTCCACTATTTGAAGCTAATTGGAAATCTAAATCCAAACTCTTTTGAGTATTTTGAAGTTGTAAAATAGTTCTTTGAAGATTATAATATCTATTCATTTCAGCAATCATATCTTTATATTTTTGTATTAAATCATAAAGACGTTGCTTTTCTTTATCCGCAGCTTCAGCAGATGCTTTCATTTGTTTAGCTCTAATATCTGCCTCTGCGTACAAATAATAATTAGATGTTTTTTCTAATTCAATAGCTTCCTGTTCTAGTTGATTCTTCTCTTCTTGAGTCTGAGCTATGTCCATTAGTTCTCTTTTATACATTGCTGCTTGTTTTGATTCTTCTGCCATCTGAATAAAGTAGTCTTGAGTCCCCTGTAAACCAGAACCAATAATGCCTCCAGCATCTCCTGTAAACTTAAAACCATCACCAGTAGCAACAATTTGAGAATTTTTTATTAGTTCTTGTCCCATATCTTGAAGTAAACTATTCATTTTTTCTATCTGAGCTAAAGACAAGGAACCTTCAAGATTTGCTCCAAGAATATCAATTAAACTATTAACAGATTCAAGTTGAGCTTCTATATCACTAAGAGCATCTGTTGCCGTTAAACCAGTTCTATTAAAAATAGAACCCATACTATTAGTTAAATTAGACACATCTTTTTCATCCATGCCTATTTTAATCAAAGCAGTTGACAGTTTTGCCATAGAATTTGCACTAGAAATATTAGTTTTTCCTATCTCATTTACAACAGCTCTAATTTGTTCCTGGGATAAATTAGATGAATTTATCAATTTCTCATATTCTTCTTGGAAAGCTTGAATATATGCAGGAGATTCTTCTCCTATTTGCATGGCTATATTGGCAAATTGATATGCTTCTAATTCTTTTCCACTTTCTGCTAATTTATTTATAAAATCTTGATTTTTAGTAATTAAAGTATCATATTTTTTTGATAGCTCTTGAATATAAGCATCAGGAATAGAGTCAATAAGTTCCCAAACTTCTGAATATGAATCTCCTAAAGTAGACATTAAATAATCTTTTATTTCATTTTTGTCTACCTGTCCATCCTTTCTAAATGCCCCTATCATATTAAAGGAAGTAATATAGGCTTCTTGCTCTTTTTTAGATAATTTATTAAGAGTTGTAATCATTTCAGAAGAAACTTCTGCTCTTCTTTCTTCAATGATTTTTGCGCTTTGCTTAATTTCTTCCTCTGTTTTAGCCATGATTTCTCCGGTAGCTCCGTTTATATTCACAGCTAAGGCTTGTATTTCTTCAGGAGAGAACAAATATTCTAATTGTTTTCCAATTAAATTTCTGTTTTGAGAAGCAAAAGAAGAGCTATCTATTCCGGTGAAAGCTGCATCTAGTGAATCTCCCACTGATTGAGCTATCTTATCAAATTCTGCTTTTATTTGTGCTTCTTGTTCATCAAAACCTGCTGTCCAGTCATTCAAAGGAACTTGAAGTTGCTCTCCGATATTTGTTTGAAATTGATTATCTAATTCTTGTGTAAATTCTAAAATAGCATCTTTATAATTATCAAAATTTTGTTCAGTGATTTTTGATAAATCTAAAGTAATTCTTTTAGAGTCAAACCCCTCTCCACTTCCAGTGTAATCTACATACGAAATATCTTTAAGCTTATTTTGAAGCTCATTGAATCTTTCATCACTAGGCCCAGCAGAAATAGTAGCATTTTCTCTATTATACCTTCCTGTTGTTTTGTCATATTCAAAATCTTTCTGTTGATAAACACCATAAGCCTGATAAGCATAGAGAGTATCCATAATTTCATCATAATCTTTCTGCCGCTTATCAGTTTGCTTTTTAACTATATCTCCAATATTAGCGTTAGAAGTTGCTATCTGACTTTCTGTTCCAGCAAGAGCAGACTCTTGTTTTTTCAATTTTATTTTCTCTTGTAATTGAGAAATTATAATTTTATTTGTGCCAATTTCTTCGTCATATACTCCAGCTAACTCTGGATAATTTTGAACTAATTGATTATTTATTTCAATTAGCCTTTCTTTTTCTTCGTTAGTTAATGCGACTTTTTCAGATAAAGAAATATATTCTTCTCCTAATTCTGTCATGCTAGTATTTTCAGAAATTACTTGACTAGCTTCAGTGCCAATAGATTCAGCTATTTCCTTCATTTTTTTAATGCTTTCTTCTGAACCTATTCCATATTTTTGATTGTCTAAGCTAACTCCGATTCCTTCTCCCAAGAATGCGCCAAGAGTTCCTCCTAACGCTTGGAAAATTGGCCCTAAAATCATACCAGCACCAGGAATTAAATATCCTAAAGAACCAACAAGACTACCAACCATATTGCCGGCAGTTGCTCCGCCTAAAGCCGCAGTTCCTTTTGTCGCCGCATTGCCCATAATTGCCATAGTTCCAATATTAGCAAAGCTAGCTATTGTTTGTCCAATCAAAGGATTAAGATTTCCTATTTTTTTGGTAAAAGTAGCTAATGCTCCATTTGCTTTTTGATAGGCTTTTGCACTTTCTGCAATATCTCCTGGTTTTGCAAATAGTTGTTGCTGAGGATTTAAAACTCCTGCTTGATTTAATTTAATTCTACTATCTTGAGATATTTTACTAGTTTTTTCATATTCGGCTATAATACTTTTTATTTCTTTTTTATTTAAATTTCCCCAATTCATAGAATTTGAAGACTGTTGATTAGTTGTATTGGCTGTATTACCATTTAATGGAGTATTATTTACTCCAGCATTTACTCCATTTTTAATTTTATCTGCAAGAATTTTATCCATAATACTATTTCTAATTCTATTTTCTAAATCTACAACCGCTTGTTGATTTGCATCTTTCATCTTTGTAGAGTAGTTTCCACTGACAGTTGTCCAAGCTGCGGTAAAAGCAGTTGAAGCAACTTTAGCAGTATTTATAAAATTAGAAATGATTTTCTTTATTGTCATAATAAAGAAAGTTCCAAATACCGCGATTGCCGCAGGTCCAGCTTCTGCGATATTATTTATCATTTGCAAAATAGTATTAACACCATCTAAGATATCTTTAACTAATTCACTACCAACAACAGTCCCAATAAACTCTTCAAAACTAGATTTAATATTATTCATCTTAGCTTCTAAGCTATCAAGAGTCTTGGCAAATTGTGCTGCTGATGCTCCATTGCTATTTTGAGCAATATCAACTAATTCAAGAGTTCTCTCATAATTATCCATCATAGCGATAAAACGAGATTGCTGTCTTGAACCAGCTGCAATAGTAGCAACATAACGCTGAGTATTTCTATCAAGAGTATCCCATTTAGAGGCTAACTCTAAGAATACATCATCCAAATCTCTAAATTGCCCAGTTAAACTATCTCTTAGCTGTACCCCAACAGATTTCAAAGCAGTATCAACTTTGTTGACATCTACTAACTCACCATCAATTTCGACACTATCTCCAACAGCACTTTTCAATTCTTGGAATCTTGCAATGATAGTTTTCATAGCAGTACCAATATTTTCAGGAGCTTCACGAGTAGTTTCAATCATCTGTGATAAGAAAGCAGAAGTAGTTTCAAGTTCCATACCAGCAGATTGGGCGATTGAAGCAGTTTTTGTTAAAGCATAAGAAAGCTCATCAGTATCAACAGCAGATTCGGCGGCTAGAGCAGAGAAAACATCATTAACTCTACTTGCTTCGCTCATTTCAAGTTTAAATCCACGAAGTGCCGCAGTCATACGGTCAGTCGCTTCTGCGTAATCCATTCCTGCGATACGAGCCATCTTCATAGTTTCTTCTGTTAATTGTAGAACTTCAACAGTATCAAGACCCTGTTGATAGTAAAGAGCAGAAGTTTGAATAGCGTCAACAGTAGTAGTTCCTAACTTTTGGGCCATTTCGTTATAGATATCAAATGATTCCCATAATTGTGTAGTTGTCATATCAGTAACAACAGCAATTTCAGTAAAAGCGGCATCAAGCTCTTTGATAGCATTAACAGATTCTCTAATAAATCTATTCATATAAATAAAAGCATTAGTTAATCCAAAAACTGCCGTAGCTCTGTTTTTTAAGTTATCAAAGAACTGGTCTTGCTTACTTAAATTTACTAAATTTTCGCCCATTGTTCCGGTTTCTTCGGAAGCTTTTTCTAAACTTAAACCAAGATTATCTATATCTTTTTTACTTTTCCCTAAATCAACATTGGCAGCTTCACTTTGCAAATCTTTAAATTTTTGTAATTCGGCATTAGCCGCTTCCAATTGTTTCTCTAATTGAGCAACTTTACCACTTAAATCAGCAAATTCTTTAGCTGCGGCCGCGGCATCGTCATCTAGTCCAGAGCTATCTCCTTTTAAACCATTAAAAAACTTAGTAATATTAGAAAGAGAAGATTCAATTTTAGTTAATTCAGCTTGTTCTGATTTTAAATTTTTAACTATTTCTTCTTGAGCTTTTTCTTTTTTCAAAACAGCTTCTCTAGCTTCATTATTTTTTGCAGTTAAATCTTTTTGAATATCAATTTGTTTTTGTAAAGAAGCAGTATCGGCTCCCTCTCCACGCATTGAGGTTATTTTTTCTTTTTGAGCAACAAGCTGTGCAGCAATCATTTCTTGATTTTGTCTGGCTAAAATTACCTCTTGTTCTGCTTGTTTAAGAGACTCTTCTCTAGCACTAATAGTAGCTTGAATATCAGCTCTCTCTTGCTGTAAACTAGCTTGTTTTTCTTCTTGTAATTTTGCTAGTTTTTCAGAAGAAGAAATAGCTTCTGCCAATCCTGAAATTTCTGTTTGGTCAAAAGAAACTCCTGTTTTATTAGCAAAAGAAGAAATTTTATTTTCAATACTAGAAATTTGATTTTCATAAGCATCAAACATGGTATTAGCAGAATTCTTCAAATTCTCAAATTGTTTTTGAAGATTTGGACTTAATTGAAGATTACTGAAACTAGTATCAATTCTACCAATTTCTCCTTTCAGAATCTCCATCTGTTGTCCAAGTTTCTGCAAATGGTTATTAAAATTGTTAATTTGAGAAGTATTGGTAAATCCTTGTTTTATTTCTGCATCTATTTCTTGTGCTCTTTTTTTCAAATCTGCGAAAGTTCTCTCAAATCTTCGAGCACTTGAATCATCTAATTGTATTCTATTTAGTCTATTTTGAAGGGCATCTACTGCACTAAGAATTTCTTGAATATTAAATGTTCCTTGAAATTCAACTTTTCTTTGTGTCGCCATTCATTTCCCTCCTTACCATAACTTTAAGTTATTTTCTATTTTATTTAAGTTTTCAGTAATAAACTTATACTTTATCCTAATATTCATGCCACTGGCTAAATCGTTACCAAGGCTAGCACCATAATCTAATAAATCTCCGCTATAATCAAGAGCATCTGGATTTAACTCTCCTGCGGCTGCCATGCCAGCCAATATTTCCGATTTCTTTTCGTGAATTGCTACTGCATTTCCAATATTAGTAGCGGCATTTAATTTAACAGAGTCTCCTGTTTTATTGGTTAATCCTAAATCGTTACGATAGAAATATCCTGCTCCAGTACTATCTCTTTGATTTTCTAATCTCATAGCCTGAATTACTCCATCTACCATAACGGAAATAGGAATGAGATATTCTCCTTTTAATAAAAAGAAAGTATTTCCATAGTTACTTCCATAACTTCTTCCTTTTTTACTAACAACTTTATTTACTTCTGTATGGAGTAATTGCTCAGAATAGGAAGCTAAGATATTATTTATATATTCAAGTATTTGTGGAATTTCATCAAATTTTAATGGGTCACTCCTTTGATGACCGTCTAAACCATTGTTTCTTAACCAAGCTACATTGGTAATAAGATACTTAAATTCTTCTGCGTCTGACCCTTTAAGTCTTGATATAAAATTATTCAAAACCATATCTCTTTGGAGAGTAACATCATAAAATGGTTTTACCGTCGAATTTTCAATAGCTTCAGTGGTATTTTTTACCTGAATACCATATTTACCAATAAGAAAATCAACAGGAGATTGTTTTTTTGTTTCTGAATCATACAAATCTCCAACATAAAAAGACTTAGGAGCATCATCTGCCATAGTATCTAAAAGTATATCTATAAAAATTTGGGCTTGTATTTCTCCAATTATACCAACTCTATTATTTTTTTCTATAACCTTAAAATTCATTCTATCTTTTACTCTATTAAAACTTTTCTTTATTAAAGCCGCAAATTCTTCATCTGGCCTTAAATATAATAACATATTATTTAAGAATTTCTTTGAAGATTGCTCGGAAATTTTATCAACTTCACCTGGGAATTCTTTTTTAAAAATCTCTCCAAAACGGACTTCTATTTCAGGATTTAATTTTCCGTCAGACCTAAATGCTACTCTTAAAGATTTTTTACCAGTCTTTTTTCCCATCGACAAAGGATAAATAACATTTAAAGCTTTTAGAGCTTCGTTCATTGCTTTTTCATAGTCTTTCTGATTTAAAATTCTGCTAATATCTATATTTCTATCTTTACAGATTCCCTCAAACTTAGCAACAACTTTCTCAATAGTATCAATTAAATTGCTATCTGTCATTTTCAAGAAACCCTCTGTATTCATTTTCTGCAAAACCTTATATCGACGAAGACTTTTCTGAAAAAGTTTATTAAATTGATAAGCATTTTTTACACTATCTCCAGTATTGATTCCAAAAATAGAATAAAAATCATCTTCTTTTGCTCTTAATTTGTTTCTAATATCAATAAATCTTCTTTCTGTTTTTTCATAATATTCTTCGCCCATATAAAATCTTGAACCTACCGTCGCAAGAGAAACGGCATTTCTAAAGTTAAAAGATGAGCTATGAAGATATCCTCTTGATACGACATTTTCTCTTCCCGTATCACTAATTTCCATCATGAAAGCCATTGTATCCTCCAATAAAATAGTCAGCATAAGCAATCGCCTATGCTGACTTAATCATAAATCACTATCTATCTCATTATCTAACATGATAATCTTACAGACATATTGATTTCCTCTATCTCCAACTGGTAGCCCAACAATTTGAAACCTATAAACATAGGGGGATGCCTCGCTACCCAGTCTCATTGATAAGTCAGACATAAGTTTTATTCTTGGAATTTCAATAATTCCAGTTTTAATCAGTCCGTCAGAATCATCCTTTAATCTCATTTTGCCATCTAATTTTAAATATCCATCAACTAATCGTTTACCAACTGTCAAGACTTCCGCTTTTTCTTCATAAGCAAAAGTATAGTCAATGAAAAAAGTTTTATATGGCATCTCTAAATCAATAATATTATTTTCTATTTTATAAGATGATATTCTTTGTCCAGTTTCCGCGTCGTAAACAAAAATTGTATCATCTTGATATGGAGTATATTTTAATTCCGCTTTCCCTAAATCATCAGTCTCGAGTTCTTCTGTAAAAGGTATTGCGATAATTTCTCCAACTTTTTTTTCTGCTAGTTGAGAATTTGATAATATCGCTAAACCAATTTTAGAAATTACTCCCTCACTAAGAACAAAATTAACTTCATTCGTTTTTTCCCAGTTAATAAGCTGAGCATTCCCATATCCTCCAGAAGCATAAGTTCTAGTCTTATATTCTGCTAGAGGAGCTAATTGAATTTTATTAAATTTAATAATAGACTCATTAGCGTCATATTGCCGTCCATTTATCACCATTGGAAAAGTACATTTTAAAGAGACATCGTACAATTCCTTTATTCCAAAATAATCATCCATCATACCCCTCCTTTCTTTCCTATTTTTAAGTGAGAATGATTAGAGAAAAGTTTATTTTTTAGAGTATAAAAGGGCTAAGATTTCTCTTAGCCCTTTTCATTCAATTAAGAAAGCCCACTTTCGTTCACTTTATACTGAATTAACTCCATCATTGCTCCAGATTCAGGACGAAGAACTCTCATAGTCATGTTGAATACAGAGGGGTCTCCTTCAGCCTCAAGAGTAATTGTATTTTCAGAACTCATTTTTGCTTGAGGGATAATGAACTGGAAGTATTCATCTTTACCAGTTTTCTTATTTCTTGCGAAAGTTTCTCCAACAAGTTTATAAGTTCCAGGGAAGTTTTCAGCAGTAATTTCAATTTTAGTACCGGTTACTCCAGTGCTAATAGTTTGTTCTTCATAAACAATGGCTCCAGCAGTTAAATCAGCAGTAGTAGCAGTAATCATGCCTACACCGCTCGCGGCACCTTTATAATATTTTTTGCCACTAGGAATAGAAGTAATAGCAGCAGTTAAAGCTACTTTCTTCATTCTAGTTACAGAAGAAACAGCTCCAGCACCATCTTTATCACCAAACATAATAGCCATTGAAGCAGGTGAGAAAAGAGCATCTTCTAGGGTAACAGTAATTTCTTTACCATAGTCCCAAATGATTAAAGGTGGGTTACCTTTACCACCACGAGCTTCTGTCTGCTCAGCAGTCTGTTCAATAGTAGAAACTTTTAAAGTATCTAAGAACAGGACAGGGGCGCCAGTTTCAAGGTCGTAGATAGTAACATCAGCAACTTCTTTAATACCATATTGTTCTAGTAAGTTTGCCATTTATAATGACCTCCTATTATTCTCTTAAATTTCTTATCCAATTTTTTGGTTTTACCTTTTTTGCATCCGCACCAGCTAAAATGGCGCGCATATCAAAATCGTATTTTTCTTTTTCCTGAATTCTATCAAGAAGTTCATGGAAAGCATAAATTGACAAATCTCCAACATTTTGCAAGTTGATTCCGATGTTATAGACACAAAGTGAAGAAATTAAATCATGGAAAGAAACTGCCTTATCAGATTCTTTTTCAGCTTGCCGCTTTTTAGCTTGTTTAACTTGCTCTCGCCGCAATCTAAATTTTCTTTGCATTGGACTTTCATCTTCTGGAATTTCCTCTGCAATAGGAATTCTGTTTTGAATCCTTAGAATATTCTGAAATTCAAAAAATTTCTTTTTATCCATAATTCTTTTTTCTATCCCATTTCCAATAACTATTATTCTAAGGTCGGATAAAATCTGCACTTGCTCTCGAATAAAAGTGTTAAATGCTTCTTGCATATCTAATAAAAAGTAGTCATCATTTTCACAGCTATCCATTAGATTATCGAAGACATCAATATCTTCGGAAACTTTTATACCTTTCTTCTTATAATGCTCATATAGGTCATAAGAAGTAAGAGTTAAGAGATTTAATTGTTGTCTGTATTTTTCTTCTCCCATTCCAATGATTTGCTTTATAGTTAAGGGATAAACTAAGCATATATCATCTATTGGAACCGCCGCACCGAAAAGAGCCTTTAAATATAAATCAGTCGAAAGCATCTATTCTAAATAACATCTGATGGAGAGAAAGAGCATCTGTATAAACTACTCCTTCCCAACCAAGATATTTTAATTTGCCAAGACCTTCTATACTTTTACCCTTTAAACTCTTCTCGATTTCAGAAATTATCAAAAACGGTCTTAAATTAACATCATTTAATTGCCATTCTCTCAAAGGAGTATAAACCATAACATTTAAATCCACTTCATCAAATTCTGAGTTGGCTTGATTCACAGGAGCCTTTTTATACATGACAACTACAGTGCTTTTTGTTGTATTTTTATCTATATTAACCAAAGGAACAATCTTAATATTCTTATGGAGAACTTCTTTTATGGGGTCTTTAAAATCTGGATTATCAAGAGGGTTATCATTTGTATAAACAAGATATTTACACAATTTCTGATTTTTTACTAGCCTTAAAGCTACTTTTGATAAGTTTACTCCAAGCTCTTCTGAGTTTCTAATTCCCATTTTATCCCTCCATCCAGATACTCTCTACATTTACTTTCTTTTCAAAAAGTATTTGAGAATCTTTTTCTGCAATAATTTTATCTT
>ULTN01064475.1_pt1 | contig 28496 bp, 34 predicted proteins | sample 1957681 | NCBI WGS metagenome assembly ULTN01 (sample SAMEA4835736, study PRJEB28245) | human gut metagenome | biome: gut microbiome; material: fecal sample | place: Denmark | collected 2008
AGATGAGTGTTACACATAGTTGTGTAATTCTCGTTCTTAATAGTTCTAATCACTGCCATACTTCACACCTCCTAGCATTCTGTACCTATGTAAATCCTCTATTCTATTAATTTTTTATAAAATTCATAAACTTTAAATATTTCTTCAATAGTTGCATTTGTTTTTATCGTATTTGCCCTTTGACTTACCACTATAACGTTTCCTTTAATATATCCCTTATTTGAATCTATTCTATCTAAGGTAGGACTGTTTTTTTGAACTCGCCCCTTCCCTATTTCTAATCTTATGCCTAATACTGGGCAATATTCAAGGATAGTTATATCTGTTTCATCAATATTAAATTCTAATCCTTTCTTCTTTGCTCTCAACTTGGCACTTTTTAACATTTCATTCGCTAAATTATTTCTTCTTCTTTCCCTTGATTTTTCAAGAACTTTATTTTTATTATCCTCGTAATATTTTCTTGCTCGTTCTTTCGTTTTTTCTTTTTGTTCTAAATAGCTTTCGTGTCTACATTCTTTGCACTTAGATTTATATCTTTTTTCCGTTTTACTATATGTAAATTCCTCTATAGGCTTTTCAATTCCACATCTTGAACATTTTTTATAGGGATGTTCTTTTAGCTTCTTTTCTCTATATCTCTTATTTGCTTCATTATGAGCAATTCTTTTATCTTCAACATTTATCATACATATCAGCTCCTTAGTCATTTCTATTCTTAAAGAATACTCTGAGAAGAAGAAGGTTTATTCTTCTTCTTTTTATTTTGATAAATACAAATCGTAATATGTTACGGCAACAGAGTATGCTTGCCAAATGTCAAGCTTGAATCCATAAAACAAGCCTGGATTCGATTTATATCCTTTCCCATTATTAGGTGTATTAGGGGCAAACCTATCAATAAGAGCTTGTCTAATAGTTGCGTCTGTCGCTTTCATAGAGTGGCATAGAAGCATTTTTTCTTCACTTCGGTATATTAATGTAGGCTCAATGTCGAAAGCTTCAAATTGCTCTAATAAACGCCCTATAAAGTAACAAGTTTCAAATGTTGTTTGACCTACAGGCATACCGAAACTTTGTATTCCTTCAATCGCTACATAATCAATTGGATAATTCTCTGCTTTCCAATTTGAGATTTTATCTTGCAATTCTTTGTTAGGAATTTTCCCTTTATCTACAACTGCCGATAAATCATTCTCAACTACAACAAATGCACTGTATTCATTTGCTGGATCAATGCCTAAAATCATCTTACGCACCTCCGATTTCAAACTTAGTGACCTCGATTTTTTTCTTGGTCGCATTCATCTTGGCTTCGATACTTTCATAAGCAGTTTTGAAACGTTTTAAATCAGAATCAACTTTCGCAAGCTTAGTTCTTTCGTCAGCTACTTTTTGACAAGCTAATGCTTCAAAGAATTTAATACTTGGTGCTTTTCCGTCATGGTCACGTTCCCATGTGCTGCGTTCTACATAGATAGCATTTGTCATTTTATTTTCAATATCTGCTTTAAGAATGTTCGATTGTTCCTGTAATCTAGCCATCATTTCACCAATTAAGAACATTTGATTTGCAAGGTTTTCAACATTTAATGCCATTTCCATAACTGCACTTTCATCAGGAATATAAGCATCCACTAAAATTTCAAGTTGTTCTTGGATTTCTTCATCTTTCCAATATTTAACTTTGAATGGATTGTATTTAAACAACAGTTCATTTTGACTTAGCATTATATTTCACCTCTGATTCATCAATATGTCCGTAGATACGTTCTAGGTACTTAATTGCAGTCTCTCTCAATCTCTTTCCTTTAGGACTTTCTGAGTCCATGATTCTATGACAACGTTGGCAAGCACAGACTAGGTTTTTTTCAGAACCTAGTCCGCCATTGCTTCTTGAAAGAATCGTGTGTGCTAATTCAATTCGGTATGTACTTCCACAAAATATGCACATTTGATCTCTTTCTTTTACCAACTTTCTAGTTTTTAAATCTATATCTGTAGCTTGGCTACGTTTTGATTTATACAAGACTTACACCTTCGGGTTGAGGTTCTTCGGGTTGCGAATATGTTTGTGGTTGAACAGGTGCTTGTTCAATTGGTTGTGTATGTTGTTGGATTGGAGTTTCATCCAATTTCATATCCACATTCATTTCTTCCTCTGAATACATTTGTTGGAAATCATTAGGGAATGTTTCTCTCAATGCTTGAGTAATTGCAACTTTACGAACCATTGTGCCCATTTTAGACGCCCATTGTGAGTTAAGTTTTCCGTCCTTAGTTCTTCCTGCGTATTCTTCAACAGATACTTCAATGTGTGTAGGATGCGAAGTATTTTTTCTAAATACATCTGCCCATCCACCTACAACTTCTTCACGATTTTTAAGATAGAAAGCACCTTTTCTGTATGTCAATTCACCACTTTCGTTATTAATTACGATAATTCCAGCATCTAAACCATCAAATTCTGAATTTCTTTCAGCACGTTTTAAGAAAACATCTTTTGAAACTACCATTTGAGCTGGTGTAGTGTTTCCATACTTGATTAAGTAGCAGTCTTTAATGAATGGATTCAATCCTTGTGATTTACACAAGTTGATGAAATACACAACTTCTTGGTCTGTAATTTGACCATTACCATTTACTAAGTAATTTCTTACGATAGCTGGAGATAATTTAACTTTTTCTCCGTTGGCAGAAAATTCTACCAATTGATTGTCATTCTTTTTAGCAATATTGTTTTGTAACATAATTAACATTCTCCTTTTTCTAAAATATTGATTTTTACACCATGTTCTTTAATAAGTTGATTTAAAATTGGATTGCAAGCTTGTAACTCTTCCATAGATCCTTCAATACGGAATACGCAATATCTTCTTGTTTGAGTTTGACTTTGGCTTTCATGAGCTTCTAATCGACTCTGAGGAATCGTTGTTTGATTCATAGCTTGAGCTTGCTTAGACTGTTCAATTTGAGCATTTACTTTTTCTTGAAGCTTTGCTTTGGCTTCTTTAATCTCATTGATTCTCTCTGTAGCTTTGCTTAAATCCAATGTCTTGCAGAATAATTGGATTACTTGCTCTGCCTGTAGTTCATCTTCGGGAAGTGAAGCTTCAATGAATGATAATTGTTCTTCGGCTTTCAAGAACTTGTTATTTAAACTTTCTTCAATTTCCTTAGGCTTAACAGATTTGTTCAAATATCTTTCTTCAAAAACCAAATCAAATGGGTACTTATCATTTGTCATGTTTGTCCATAGTTCTTTGATTTGATTTTTCTTCAATTCTTTTTCTGCGTTGTCAACCTCGTTAATTCCGTCACCCAATTTATCGGAAGCAGCTTTGATTGTTTTCTCAACTGCCATGATGTCTTTTTTATCCTGTAGCCACTGAGCGAATACATCATTTTCAACTTGTTTACGCTTATCAGATACAAGCTTTACCAAATTGTTTAAAGCAGCTCTATCTGTTTTAGCCTTCTTATAGTTGTCTTCATCTACTACATAGTTGTAATGCTTTAAACCTTCTTTGATTTCAGGTAATAAATCACTTGCGTTTGTGTACACTTTTCCGTTTTGTGCACGTACCTCTAAATTAAATTCCATATTTCCATCTCCTCTTTTTCTATATAGACAATGTGATAGGTGGTTCTACATCACCTATGAAGTACCTATCCCATTTTTCTATCATTGCTTGTTTTAGATTGTTCATACTGTCTAAAGCTTCTTCTTTTCGATATGAACGCTCAATTATTCGTGCATCACCATCTGCAAATCTAAGCTCTGCACAATAGATAACAAAGTCAAAATCCGTAACAATCAATCCTTCTAAAGTTTGGCAATAATAGTTATCAGGAACTGTTTCATTTCCTTTACTTCCCCATTTCTGCAAACTCTGAGAATTGATTATCTTGGATGTTTTGATTTCCAAGATTCCACGTTCTCCTGTTTCCTTGTTGTAAATCAATCCATCAGGACTGTATCTAAGAAAATCATATTCCTTAGAAACCAATGTAACGTTATCCACGTATTGCACATCAAACTCAGGATGTTTGGCCTGAAATAACGTTCTTAAGCATGGCTCTGCAGTATTTCCATACTCGATAGCCTCATTTGTAATTTGTTGTGAACCGAATTTTTTATCGTGCCACAACTGATTAAGCGTTTTCCATGGATTCAAATCCATGAAGCACGCTGCATCCGAACCTCCAATTCCACGACCACGTTTTTTTAACCATTCTTCATGGCTTCCATACTTTTCGACACTAAACTTCTCAGTGTCTTGATACAGATTCATTTTTTACCCCTCCTTTTAATACGTACTTGGCATATGATGTTTTATCTCCAAACCTATTTTTTGAAGTTTCAGTTTGAGTTTCAATGTCATATCCCAAGTCTCTTAAATTCCAAATTCTTGCACCTAAACGAGTGATTCCATACTCTTTAATAGCTTCTAAAGGAGTGATAGAACCATGCTCCTTTAGATGCTTGATAACTCTTTCTGTTTGTGTCATCTTACAAACCTCTTATGTACCAATTAGCTATCACCATGAAAGCTAGAGAAACTAATAAACAGATTAACGAGCAAATGTAATTAAACTTAGCAGCTCGATTAACTATATGCGTTTGTTTTTGACTTCTAACTAACATTGAGTACTGAGTTTCGTACTCGTTATTAGCAAAAGAAGGAAGCGTGATGCAATCACCTAATTCAACTGCTTTCTTCTTTGCTGTTGATTTAGAACCAGGCTTCTTCGTCTCTTTCTGCTTTGCAGAAGTCGTAGCAGTAGTCCTCGTAACTGTACTCATCTTGTTCTTCCTCCTCATCTTCATCAATGTATCTGTTGTCATCTAACTCTCTTAAATCATCTACATCCATCATGTTGTTCACACCTTTCTTTGAACTCAGGAAACATCCTGATAAATAACTTTGTTGGAACTTTCTTTGAATCAATAACCTTTGCTAAATTGGACTTTTTATAGTCCTCAGATTCGCATATAAGATTCAACATCTTGTATGCAGTTTTTTTAGAAACACCAAGTTCCATGATGTCTCTATATCCAAGCAACACTTTCATTCCTTTACACATCTTTTCCCAACTTCAAATCCACACATATAAATGGTTTGAAGCATTGAAGATACGTTTAATAAATCTTCATTAGAACATCCGTTCTTGATTAGAAGATCTAACACTTTGTTTTCCGTTTCTGTTGATTCATGGATTAAATTAATTGAATTTAATCTTCCACTTGATACTGCCATTTTAATCACCCCTTCTATAATTACGCTCTTAGCGTATTCAATTTGTAAAAAAATTTAAATTTTAACCAAATCTAACGAAACATTAGCTTTGGTGCAAATCTTCTTGACTTCCCAAAAGTAGAAATTTTTAATTCCACTTTCTTTTCTTTGGTAGCTAACAGTAGATATACCAAGATATTTAGCCATTTCTTTTTGAGTCATATTTAATCCAACTCGAATTTGTTTGATTGTTAATAATTCCATTTTCAATACCCTCCTATCTACGACCTTAGCTTATCTACACTTATAATATACGCTCTGTGCTTAGTTATGTCAATCATTTTTTTATTATTTTAATACAATTATTTAGCTTAGAGCGTAAATTATGATATATTTATTGTAGAAGTAAAATTTGTTATTGTTATTAGAAAATGAGGTGATACTATGGGTAACAAATTTGAATGTCAAGGATTAGCCTTGAAACAGTTTAGAAAGGAGAGTGGACTAACCTTATCTGATGTTACCGATAGGTTGCATCACGCACCTATGTGGCTTTCTGATATAGAGAATGGAAAAAAGAACATATTCTTTAAGGATGCAAAAGCTCTATGTATGATATATGGACGAACTTTAGATGAATTATCAGCATTGGTTGATAAATATGAAAGATAGATCATAATGGTTGAATAGAGATGATACGTATTGTTTTGGTAGCACAAAACGTCCGCAACGAAACATGATAAACTTTAAGTGCCTGTAAATAGGCAACTGTATTTTCATCTCTCTCTATTTCATGGAAGGCACACTCGCTAAAGGGTGTGTTTTTCTTTTTGCAAACAAAAAAGCACTAGAAATTAATCTAGTGCATTATCTTTATCCATAAACTTTGTAATTCCTTTATCTGCTTGGGGTAGCCAATGAGCATAAACACTCAATACTGTGCTCAGATTGTCTCCTAAACGCTTTGCAACGTCATATAAACTAAAATGCGAGTTTCCATCTCTTACCATATTTCCAATCATGTAACTGGCACATGAATGTCTTAAATCATGAATACGAATGATAGGTATTTGTTCTTCGTTATTTTCATTTGCAATTTTAATGGCTTCTCTCATTCTCGTTCTAACTGTCGTATTGCATACTGGTATATCTATACCGAACACAAATGATTTCTCAGGAACATCCAACATCTCTTTAAACTCTCTATATTCATCCGATAAGAACTGGGGCATTGTAATTGTCCTATAGCTATTAGGAGTTTTTGGAGTTGTGATTTTATGTAAGTCTTTTGACCATGTCTTTTTAATTGCAATCGTATTGTTTTCTAAATCTACATCCTCCCAAGTCAACGCTAGTGTTTCGCCAATTCTCATCCCCATGTAGAATTGATTTGTGAATAGAAGATGATACAAAGGATTTTCAACATAAGTAATAAATAGATTGAATTGTTCCAAAGTCCAATACTTCATTTCTGTTTTCTTTTCGTTTGGGTCTTTAACCAATTCTATTGGGGAACAAGGATTAGTTTCTAAATATCCTTTACGAACTGCAAACCGCATCATCTTATTGATTCTAGATAAATAATTCTTTGCGGTTTCATATCCTACGTTATTAATCATTAATTCCATTGCAACCTCTATATCGTTGGTTGTAATGGATTTTATATTAACATCACCTAAAATATCAATCCATCTATTCAAAATTCTATTCTGATTAACCCATGAACTTTGCTTGATTCTTTTCTCTGTATAAGCTGCATAAACATCAAATAATCCTTCCAATGTAATATTCTTGTATGGGTCTTTCGCATTCTCTTTGAATATGATCTCTGCTTTTACTGCATCTTTCTTTTTTGGAAAGCCACGTTTCTTGTATTGTCTATACTTTCCATTCTTCATTTTGTACGAGCCATAGAAATACCACGTACCTGTTTTTTCATCTTTTTTTACTGCCATGTAATTTTCCCTCTTTCTTTAGATAACACTTAAATTTTATAAAAAACTAGTGAAAATAGGTGAAAAATAAGGCTATTTTATGCCAATATCATGCCATTAACATATATCGTACTTTATATAAAGCAATTTTCTTTTTGTTGAATGATATTTGTAAATTTCTAGCTCTTTATTTTTCTTTATTTTTTATTCATCTAGTTTATTTTATGTTCTCATACTTTCTCATTTTTGGCTACTTTTTATTCCATTGAATCTAAAAAAATATTCCATGCGTTATGCCACGTGCTTTATGCCATTATGCCAAAACCATATATAAACAAAAAAGCCTCCCGCTTGGTAAGGAGACTCTTTTGCATAAAGTTATCTTAGAAAGGGTTGTGTCCATCTATGAAGAACACATCAATAATATAGCATATAAATTTTAAGATTTGTTAAAAAACAAAAACCATACCTGGATGTGTTAGGTATGGAATCGTTTTTGTGACATTTACAAAAAGGGGGAGCTTTTAGCAATTGTCACATTTTGTAGTTGTTTTTGCTAGTGCCACAAAGAGAAATGTTAAGATTCAATTACACGTCTGCAATTTTCACTACACCAAAGAGAACTTAGGCCTTTATCATTCTACTTTTCCTAGCAACATGATTATATCATGAATACAAATGTTTTTATGCAAAAAAAGAAGAATACGATTATATTCCCCTAAGCATAGATATTATACCATATTATGATATTGGTCGTATTGTGCACTCTACTAATCTATGTATATATATATATTATACCATATAAACGCAAAAACCACTAAGCAACTAAATACCTAGTGGTTTCGTTTCTCCTTCTTCCTAAAAATGGTAGATGAGATATTTTTTTATAATTGGCTACCTCGAGCTTGCGTGATATTTAAGGAGCAACACGGTTTCCATTTCCACCAATTATATTTTTCATTCACGACATATAAACATCTTTTTTGCAGATTTTGTGCAAAAACAAGCGTTTCATGTCGTATTTCGTACATTATGTACAATTATTTGAACAAATTAGCGATTTTTTCAAAGATATTTAGCAACAGTTCAATCAATTTATTGATTCCTGTTACATTGATTTTGTTTCCATTATCGTCTTTAGAATCTGTATTTGGTTCATCTTTTTTATCGTCTGTTGATTCATCTTTCTTTGGATTTGATTTATAAAAATCAATATCGTGGAAGATTATATCTTTGTCGATTGGGTTAGCTGCATACTGATGAATAACACCTACACCAGATTGGTCTGATTGAATATTACCATCATTCGTACCCCAATTTGCAATCCAAATAGGATATGTTGTTTCTACAAATGTTCCTATCCAACTAGTACTAGTATAAACACCTGTATAATATCCCTTAGCACTCATATAGTCGCAGAATACTTTACAAGATAAAGAACATCTTTCTTTTGTTAAGACACCAGCTTTCTTCTTGTAATTATCTGCATCCTCCATATCAAACCATACACCTAATTGAACATTTCTGTCTTTGATTAGATTATATACATACTCTGCTTCCGCTCTAGCTTGACTATCATCTAACGCATAATCATAGCAGTACACACCATAAGGAATCTTTAATTGTTCACATTTATCTGCAAAGTATTCAAATTTCTTATCAGTGTATTCTCCATATGAAGCACGCAAGATAACAAAGTCATATTTTGATAAATCAATGTCTGAACTGTTGTGTTCTGAAATATCAATTCCATATCCCTTAACATTCTTAGTGTAATCTGTTGTGGTTGGCTTAGAAGGCTCTGTAGAAGGCTTAGAAGGCTCTTTTGTATCTTCCTTAGTATTTGTATCAGGAGCACTAAATTTAGCCCACATTTGACTTCTATCCTCTGTAGCAGACACTGCAACAAAGAACTTTCTATCTCCTTCTTTACCTACAACATATCTATGTCCATTTGTAACGCACTTCCAATAATAACGAATCTTGTCTCCTGAATTACATTGGCCAAAAATTTCTCCGCTTGGATTATCGTAGTGTTTATGTACACCATCAACAATAAATTCAGCAATTCCATCTTCTTGTGTTAATTCAATATCTTTTGTTTCAGGAGCACCGATTGTGGCCCATGGTTCAACACCATATGATTCACTACCACTAACTGCTACGAAACATCTAACTCCATTTGTATGAATCCATGAAATCCATCTATGTCCAAGTCCAACCCATTTTTCTGTATAGACTTGTTTTTCGCCCTTTACAAATGTTCCGTAAGAAGCACCTGTTGGAGTATCTCTATGAATAACGATAGCAGTATCATTTTCAAATGTGGCTATTCCATTTTCTTTAATCAATTGAGAAGCATTATATGTAGAAGCATTAGTATAGAATTTAGGTCTTAAATATCCCCAAATAGCACCTTGATAGTTTAATGGCCATAACATAGCTTTAGGGTTGCCTAGAATGTTCTGAGAGAGTGCTCTACCTTCCCAATAGATAAATATATGTCCATATCTTGCATCGCCTCCTACAGAAACTCCTACGTCACCATTTTGAGGAGCACCTGTAACAACATCAAAATAACTTAACACACCATTGCTTGCTCTGTTAAACCACCAATCACGAGCGTTTCCACGAGGAACACATGGCTTTCCTCCCCATGCCATCAATCCTTGAATCAATGAAACACATTGCCCTCCATATGGTTCACCACTTTGAACATAATTAATGTCCATTATTTGCCCTCTGTTGTTAAAAACCTTATTGAGAGCATAGTTATAAAACTCTTGTGGAGTTCCCATTATTTAACCTCCTTAGTTTTTATCTAGCAGAAAGTTTTGAATCTCATCTCTAGTTTCTTGGAGTTTATCTTTGTCGTTTTCAGAAAGCATATTGTTGATGATTGCGATATTTGCTTTTAATGTCAAATTACCACGTTGCTTATCTTCTTCTAATCTTTCTTCATGTTCTCCAAGCCTTCGAGAATGCTCATTCAATTCTTTCTTAATCCCTTCTTGTGTGATAACTAAACTTTCAATTGATTTTATTCTATCATTATCTCTTACTAACCATTCTTCGTGTTTTCTAACAGTTTCTTTTAAATCGTCATTAGGTTTCTTTACTTCTTTAATGATTTTAACTACTCCCCAAGCGGAAGCAATGAACCCAAAAAGCCATAAAACATATTCTAGATCAATAGTGATTACCTTCACTATTAGTCACCTTTGACGTTGATTTTATCAATTCCATTATCTAATTGAATCTTAACGTATTCTTCAATTTCATCAAAAGTACTTTGAACAATTTCACTAATCATTTCTTTTGTAATGATTCCATGCAATGCATCAGGCACTATATCATAAAGCTTACCAACAACTTCTTCAAACTTCTTTCCACCTGCATTAGTTGTATCTTTGTAGTTGTCCTCTGCTTCTTTAATGTATACAACTGCTTGTGCAGTAATTTTAGCAATCACTTCTTGAACTTCTTTTGCTTTAGTTTTAGCTTTCGTACTGAATTTAAAATATAAAGCTAATCCACCACAAACTAAAGTAGCAGCAGTCTGTAATAAATTTAAAAAATCTTGTACATTCATAAATTTACACCTCCAAAAATATTTCATCTCTCTCATATTTTCTGAGGTACTGTTTTATGGCATATCAATTATATAATGAAAAGAAAAGGACGTACATTTTATGTAGCACGTCCTATAACTTATACAATACATTTTGTGTGATTTAATTTTACATTGTTCTTAGATACTTTAGCATAAATCATTGTTGTAGCAATGTTTTCATGTCCTAAAATAGCATGGACTTTCTCAGCTCCCATAACTATCGAACCATCTGTAGCAGTAGTATGTCTAATTCTTATTTAATTAACTAGTTCTGATTTCATTGTTCCATTTTTTAATTGTGACATTATGGTTTACATATGGATTGTCTAAACCATTTGCAAAAGGTTCATGCAACATAGAACAATTATTACAGATAAACATTGTTGCATCTGATGTCGTATCATCACCTAAACAACTTACAAAACAAGTTCCATTTTCAAAGTATACATTTTTAATAACAACTAAATTCTTAAAAGTAGTTGAAGTTCCTTTATCTGGATTGTGGTATGTGATAGTTCCTTTTTCATCTTGTAATTCAATGTTAATACTATTATAGATACCACCATCAATAATAACAGTGCCGTATTGACCAAGCCCACCACCGATACATTGTTTAGCGTTCCAATTTGCATTGTTTGAGTTATCTATTGTCATTTTGCAATCATGATATTCATGTCTATATTGTGACACTCCAGTTGCTTCATCATGTACAACATATCTAATATTTGAACCAATAAATTCACCACCATAAATTTCAAAATCGCCCTTTCCTTGCTCAAAGCAGACATTTAAAATTGAAAAATCTGAATTTACAGTTTTATTTGTTCCAGTGTAATTACATACAACTTTAGCACCACTAGCCATGAATAGGCGTGTTCCATTTCCAATATATGGACCATGACCACTAGTATTAGGGAAGATATATGAAGATAAATTGCTTTCTCCAATTTCTTCAATCAAATTATAAGTGCCAGAATCTACATATAAATCACAATTTCCTAGTGTGTTTGCAATTTCAAGGCCTTTTGAAAATGAATTGATTTCTCTATTTTTTCCAACGAAAACTTTAGACCTACCATGTTTAGACCAGTTATAATTTTCATCTGATGTATAGAATGCATCATACTTATAGTTGTACATTAAATTTATGTTATGTGTTACAAACGCTCTATCCTTTAAGCTTAATTTAGTTCCAATTCCACTTAAAATAAATTTATTTGGCATTTTATCAAGTGCATTTGTAAGGTCAAACACGTTTACAGTGTTGTCTTTACTTTCTGAAAATGAATTGATGTCACCACTTAATATATATTTACCTTTTTTAATTTCAGAATCTAAAAGCGAATCAAGCATATTCTGGTAAACCAAAACTTTAAAAGTTGAAGTGTTAGGATTTTCAATTCTATATTTTGCGATTCTCTTTCCGTTCCAGTCTAATGTAAATTTTTCTTTCGATTTTACAAAAGGGCCATTTGTATATAATAAATTGTTAGATGAGTCATACAAGAAAATAGGGATATATGCATCAGCACCTAAATTTAAAATTTCAATTTCGATATTAGAATCAAAGTATAAACTAGTATCAACTGTAAATTCTTTTTCTGTTGTGATTTTTTCATCAATAAAAATTACTTTTTTTAATCCAACTTGATTGTCTAAATCTTCCTTTAGTTGACTAACTCCTAGTGTTTCATCTAACTGTTGAACAGTGCCTTTTTTAGTCCCTTGTCCATCTTCAACAATCAATACATCTTCCTTTTTAATGCCTGTTGTTTCAGGCAATTCTTGTATTCTAACTCCCATTATATTTACCTCCTATTTAATTTCCATAGTTTTTATAGTGTTGAATATTACCTTTTTTGTTGTAGTAAGCTGCTTTTATTTCCTTTATTACTCCATTGTCGTTGTAGAAAACTTTGGCAGTCCTTAATCGTTCTTTTCCAATTGTATCAACAATCAAATTATCTCCATTCTTAGCTAAGATGTCTACTCCGTCTTTAGTTAGAATTTCTGTTTGATACAAATTTGTATTGTATGCAATCTTCAATTGGTCAACCAATGTTTTGATAGATTTGCTAACAGGATTGTTTAAAAGTACACTTGTATCTCCTCTGTATATTACATAACAATTTACTTCATATCCTTTATCAGACATTAATCCTTCAAATATTCCATCAGTGCCGATTTTAGAAGTGTTATCTAAAGTTGCTTTAATCGTGTAGAAATCATAAGGATTTGACTCTAAAGTAGCTTTATATGTTACTGAGTTATAAGTGCTGCTTAATTCAATATCTTTGATATTTGGTATTGATATAGTAGCCGATTCAGTTTGTGAACCACTTGCAGAAATGTTTTGGAAATTAGTACTAAAATGTATGTTTCTAGAATCTACTCTATTATTCGTTGCAAATGTATACTTTAGCGTTCCACTAGCTAATACCCACTCTCCTGCTCCACTTACATTTATATTTACTCTATGACTATTGCCTCCAAAATTTATAACTGCTCCATTGTACTGCGTTGAGTTTTTGGAATAAGCATGTTTCAGATATATAGTGTAAGAAACTCTATGTTTTACATCAGGGTAAGTACCTGTAATGCTATTTCTACAATCTACACGAAAGCTAATTCCACTTATACCAGTGTTGTAAGTAGCCATCTGTTAATCTCCTATCTGAAAGTAGAAATATCCGTTAGGGCAATTTGTCGTGTTTGGGTCGGCAGTTCCAACTTTATAACGAATTGATTCAATATTTACTGCATTGTTTTCATCAGGCTGTATCGTTACGTCATTAACCTTGATTGTTTTAATAGGTACTAATTGATCTACAACTTCTTGTTTAATATATCCAGCATCATTTTGAAGCTCAGATACATTTTTAGGAATTTCAGTTTTATTTGCATAAACACTAGCTAAATCTAGATTTACAATATAATCAACAGGACTAATCGTGTTTCCATCTAATTTAATAGTTGTGATAGGCACTTGAATAGCAATGTTTTTGTCGTTGTCTTTGGCAATGTTTGTTCCGTTTACAGAAATTGTCTTTACGAATTTATTTAGAATTTCAATTAAATCCAATTGATTAGAAATGTCACCAATCATATTTCCCCATTTGATTTTCAAATTCGCATGGTCATTGATTACTTGAATTTCTTTTCCGTTGTAGATATAGAACAATCCTTTTGAATCCACATACGCATGGTCTCTACTTGGATTAGTAATATCATCTACAGAATCAACGATTTCTAGCCAAAATTCGCAATCACCATCTTTTAAAGGAAATACTACCGCCATATCTTTGTTACATACTACAGGTTGCATATTATTTTCCTCCAGCTTTCATAATGTCTGCAAAACAAGATGCACAAGAAGTAATTTCTACACCTAAGAATTTTGTACAAGCTTCAATAAACTTCTTGTTAATCTCCAAAGCAATATTCAATAATTCGGGGTCTCTATCAGAAGCTTGATATGCTTCAAACGCAGTGTACATAGCCATACTTAAATGTTTAACTAAACACCACTGTTCTCTATCCCCTTTACTACCAAAAGAATTGTATAGATAAAGCATTTGAGACCGTCTGATGTTGGCATAATCATCAATTTCATCCTTTAGTGCTTCAATCTTTTCTAAATTATCAGGAATTTCTTCTTCACTAATTAATCCATTTTCAACCTCAGAAATACGTTTTTCTAATAAGGTTTTAGCGTGTAGTTCTGCACTTGCAATTTGTGTAAAACTACGGATAATATCTTCTCCAATTCCCGAAGTGCTATATTTGTTTTCCATCTATACAACCTCCTTTTTGTATGCTTTGATAGACAATCTAGCAGACTGTTGTTTTTGTTTTCTTTTAAAGTCAATTTGTTTACTGTTCAATTTCAATAGCGATATGGCAGACTGCCAATCTCTAGGATTTTGTTTTACATGATTTGATAGGTTTTCAATCCTTTGTTCATATCTGTTCATAGATACCTCTTATCTGTTGACATGACTATATTTAAGATAATTTACTAACGTACAATCAAAATTACCGTTTCCTGTTACTTTGATTGTCTTATATCCTGGGTCTAGTATTCTATTTCTATCGCTTTCTGAAAGATACCCACAAGCTTTAAGAACATCAAAATTAGAGTATTGCCCAGGCCATAGTCCATTTCCTGTAATCCACGCTCCGTTGAATTGCTGCTTGAAATATGGTGTCATGTCGATTCCTTCAATCTCGATATTAAAGTTTGTAGCAGTAGAATTATCTATTACTAGTTTAAACTCAAAACGTTCATAATAAATCAAATCCTGAGAAATTGACATTCCTATTACCGCTGGTTTAGAACTTGAACATCCCCATCTAGGGAACTCATACCCATAAAAGTCAACTGTGTGGTTTCTACGTTGAATGGAATTGTATCTTCCTTTTTCTTTCAAATCATAGACACTATCAGCTAATATATTTATCGCCTTACTAATATCCATAACTACTCACTCTTTCCGTCTCTATCTGTTCTAAGGAATTTCTCTAGTGTCAATGTATCTATTTCAATTCCTGTTTTATCTATTTCTCTTTGTAGGCTTGTGATATAGAACCAATCGTCTTGTTTTAGAATACGTTTCATGTATCTATTACAACTTCCCAATTGCAATAAATTGAGATCATAAATAAATCTGATTCTATCGCCTACATTTACTTCTTTAGGTAATGCTTCACAAGAAACGTTGATAGCAAACTTTCTTCTTGCATTGATTAGTTTTCTACAGGCACAATCATATACAACCTTGGCCGCATATATTCTATCGTTATCAGTAATGATAGTTGTTCCATTTGTAGACTCAGGGTCAATGCTTTGTTGTACATAAACACTCTTTACTCTGAAAATACCAATGATATTTGATGTACTGATTGTTGTTGTATTGCAATAGGGATAAGGTTGGTTTTGGCCAAAGAAATTCGCTCTTCCATTTCCAGCATCTGAAACGTACATTGCAACGTGTGATGCAGGTGTGTCACCACCTCTACCGAATATGCACCAATCTCCAAATTGAGGTGTGCTAACATAATCAAAGTACTGAGAATAACCTAATTCATCTCTGTTATACCAAATGTAATCTGCGTATCCATCACCGCCTATAGCTCTTGTAGGGTTGGGATAATTTAATGTTTGCAACGCTTTCTTCCATGCATCTACACATTGATATGGTTGTTCAATTGGCACACCATCCATGTCAATAGATTGACCGTTCCATGTATTGATAAAATTCTGAGCGTTCCAAGGTCGAGATTGTGTTTTATCTGTATCGGTTGTAGTTCCGTTATCATCTTGTTCCCACTCAGGAATCAAACCATAAATACGTTGAGCAAATTCAATACGCTTTTGATACTGTAAATCAATAGATGTATCTCCACGCTCATAATCCGCCATAAAAGCCATTACCATGTAATTCATATCGGCTTCCATGTGTGACCATTGTTGGAATGTGATGTTATAAGAAGAAGTTGGAATCCAAGGGCCATTTGTAGCATTTGTTGACCATTCTTCAACCAACTTAGCTACTTCCCCTTTTCCATACATTGTGTAGCTTGAATAACCATGAGAGCCAAGCCAATTTGTAATTCGTGTGTATGGAGTCCACTGAACAAGACCAAATCCTTTTTGAGAATCAGGAACATCACCCATTTGATACAAGTTAGGATTTAATGTTGATTCCACATGACATGAACCACATAAAGCTGCAATAGCAGATTTACTCCAAATGTCTTTTAAAGAGTGCCATAAAGCTTTAGCATTGTTTATTTCCTCTGTATCAGTTAAATATCTCTGTTCTTTAGGAATGACCCATTTATAATCCTTAGAGTCTTTTGTCATATCCTCTAGACTGAATGGCGATAAATCATCAAAGGCAAATGTTCCTTCAATGAATACACCGCTTTCATATCCAACCGACTCTGTATCAATAATCGAGTACTCCAATTGATTGTTAGGAGCTAATTTAGGAAAGTCTACATATTCATAATCACGCTCGTTATTTATGTTTGATCTCAAAATAACTACAGGGAATTTAGGGTTCTGCAAGCTTTTATCGTTATATACTTCTCTCAATGATAAAGATGACATACCACTATCAGATTTATTGGCATAAACAGTAGCTAGATTAATAACATCTGAAAAATCGGTTTCCATTGTTGGCTCACCAATGATTCTGTAGTTTCTGCCTAATGTTGGCTTATTGGAAAGCATAACAGGTTGTTTCTTTCCAAAATATCCAACTTCAACTTGCTTATCATTTGTAAATGGAACTCTCCAATAAACAGATGGTGTCAATTCACAAGTTTTAGTAAGTGCATCTAATTTAGATTGTCTAGAATAAACGTAGTCAATCTTTTCATTATCAATCTCAGTTTCAAAATTCATCTTCCACTGAGTTGAATAATACATATCTTCGCTTTCGTATACGTTCTTTATAAGAGCGTTTTTAACCGCATAATTCGTTGGGACTTGTCTATATGTCCATTCGTTAATTACGTGCGTTAGAGATATGTTTAAACCACTTACAGATGGTTTGTAGTCGGTAATCATTCCGTAGAAAACTCCACAATCCATAATTACTCGCATTTCTTTTCTTCCTGATATTAAATCGTAGTATTCGTTAGGAATTGTGATTTGCATTTCAGGTACTGTCATCAACTCATTTGAAAAACTGATTGTGCTTAAAGCCTCTCTGAATCTTTTCTTAACTTTTCCAAATTCTAATATTTCAAAGTAAGGAATCATATTTACTCCTAACTACCAATTTTGCCTTGTCCTACCCATTTACCATTTTTTCTAATTCTACTTGAACCTTGGTTTTCTTTATTTGCTTTATCGGCACTGTACTTGCCAATAGTTACCCAAGAGTCTTTAACTCTCTTTTTAAACCATCCTGTAGCTCTATCCAAAGAATAGAATATACCGCCTTTTCTTACTGCCCATGGTCTGAAATCAGGGATAACCTGTTGAATTGAATATATATTCTCGTAAGGGAATGTAGCATCTTCACCTCTTAATTCAACTTTAACGTGTGTTGTATCTGTTGGAAGTTGTAGCTTACCATTCCATTGACTATTTTGTGCTACTGTTTCCCAACCTGATGAATAAGCTAATGGCCATGTATCTGCATGAGAGAATATTACTTGATTGTAAATCTCTCTCCATGATGTTTTATTGTTGTTAGAAACGCTAATGATCAAAATATAGTTATATCTTCCACCATACTGTACATACTTTCCGTTTCCTGTATATTGACCAGCATCCGTTACACAATATCCAACTAAATCTAATGTGAATGTAACACCATAGTTTCCATCATCTGAAAAGTTTATACCTTTTCCATATCCTTTAGAATGGGCAATAGCAAGTGGGAATCCAAAGTCTGCGGTATCGCCTGGATTTCCACCTAATACTATGTTTGCGTATGGCCCTGTGTTATCGTAAGCTCCATGAAAGTTTTGCCATGCCATTAAACACCACCAGCCAAATCATTCTCAGAACTTCCGTTATTAGTACGGATGTATGAGTTCCCATCAGGAGTACCACCAAAGATATTGATATTACCTGTTGCAATGCTTCTTCCGTCATTGAATTTTCCTTCAAATACAGTATCTCCCGTTTGTTTCCATGCACCACTGTTTTTAAGGTTAATAAGAATCTTTTCAACAGCACTGTACATATCACCAACACTGCCTTCAAGTTTTCCAACTTTGCCTTGTAAATCTCTGATAGCATTCCAAATCTTTTGGATTTCTGCCCATAGTTTCTCGATTTCTTCCCATTGTCCGCAATCAGAACAAATCATTACATCCATGATACTGATTAAATTCTTTTCCAAATCTCTGATAGCTTCTTTTGTATCGCAAACATCAATTGTATCAATCTTTTCCAACAATCCGCCTAATAGACAATCGTTCATATCATGCATATCTGTACAGTTATTGTGCCCCTTATTTTCAAAACCTTGGTTTGCTTTAAGATTTGCACAAATAGTATCTGTTACACCTTTTTGAATTAAATTACTGCTTGTAGCTTTTAAAGAATCGCAAGCAGAACAAACATCTTTATTCATTTATGTGTACCTCCTAATCTCTACAGATAACAAAATTAACCTTGTTATCATTTACAAAACGAGTATGTAGAGATATTTCATCATCTTCTACCCAATCAACATAAATAGAAAGGAATTGCAACCAATTTGTTGTTTCTCCAGCTTTTACTGTTCCACTCATGCTTAATTCAACTGTTTTGTTAATATCTTCTTCAAATGAAGCATTTGTGATTTTCTGATATACCAATGACCCACTCCTATTAGGAACACGAATCGAAACAGTAGGATATGAACCTGCTGAAACTCCCGTCATTTTATAAGAGTAGTGTTTCAATGTAACGCTATTGAATTTGTATGTAGCACTCTTATCTTTGTTAGGTTTCATACAGAAATCAACTTTTCCCGTAATAACTCCGTCCGCTACTTTCGTATATCCACTTGTATGAATCCAATCTGAATAATTGAATCTGAAATTACCTTGTCTGTCAATTGCAACACTCAATTCAGGTGTGGACTGTTGAATAGTATATTGTGTTTCGATTGCCAAATTTTGAAGTTGAAGATTATACAACTGGTCTTGCAATCCACACATCCAACAAATCATAGCTGCTTTCATGTTGTAATCATTGTTAGCATATTGACTCATGAATAATTTCCAATCACACAAATCAAATCCATCTATGATGTCATACAAGCCTTTTGTAAGGCAATCGTTGGCATTTTCCATGTCTGTACACGTATTATTGCCATTTTCAGGATTTAAGCCTGTATCGTTTCCTAAAGACGTACAGATTGAATCTGTAACACCATTTTGGATAAACTCTGCACTGCTATCTTTTAACTTTCCACAAGCAGTGCAATAACTTTTTACATTTGCCACTGCAAGCCTCCTTAATTTGTAAGTTCATCAACATCTATATATACACAAGCCATCTTACAACATGAGCCTGTGACAACTAATCTATTCATTCCATGATGTACTGTGAATCCAAATTCATCTTCTATTACTAGATTATCTAAATCTACTTCCTCTGATGAACAACATCCATCCGCAGTAAAGTATAAGTTCCAACTTGAATCAAGTGTTAAAATTCCATCATATTCACCTAAAATCATCATTTTATTTCCGTTTATTTCAATTTCAGGGTTTTGGAATTTACCATCTAGAATCAACTTTACCTTATCTGTATCTAATACTGTTCCACTGTAGAATCTTCCAGCAATTGACTCAACACAATAATCTTTTTTACAGATTTTATTTCTGATTAAATCATCACCGAAAATCTGTTCACCTTTGATGCAATCGTAGACAATCTTGTATGAATTGCCACAATTCATAAAATCTTCCAATGCTTTAGTTCCCATTACACATAAAGATGTTTCCTCTGTAATGTCTCCACAATCACATAAACACGAATTGCAAGTTTCCATATCAGGAGGGCAAGTAACGCAACACGATAAGCACTCTTGAGCATCTCTGAAATCATCACAATCTAGGATATTGCATACAGAATAAGGAACTAAGAATGTTTTCTTTGTGTCTGCAATATGCCATACACCTTCCCAAAGTTTAAAATCAATATCCATTGATAGATAGCCTTGGTATTTTTTGTAATCTTCACTAAATCCTGTGACATAAGCCCATGCCCAAATCAATTTGTTATCTTGAATTGCCCATAACCTTCCAGGTTTAAGCAAATTCAAATTGAAATAGTCACGTAGGAATCTTCTATCTTCATCATGAAAATGTTCATAATTAAAATTCAATGTTAAGGACAAGTCACCTTCCGTAAGAAACTGTTGATTCTTTTGAAAAGCAACATAACTACCATGTCCGTAACTATATTCTTGCGTTGCAGTCTTTGTATCTTGCTTTAGAGAGGCAGAGGAAATCTCCTCCGCACTGTCTATTACAAGATCATTGAACTGAACGTATGTTTTTAATGGGTTTAAGTTATAACAAGTCATTATGCCAAACCTCTCAAGCATCTACCTACTTTGATAGCCTGCCTTCTTTCGTTTCCTTCGTTGAAAGCGATACTGTTATTCGTAACACGATTATCATTATTGTTGATAGTCACATTCTTATTAACAACACTTCCAACTTGAGAACCATATCTAGTAGACAATTCTTTGAACGCACCTTTCAAATCCATGTTATTTACTTTATCCATGAAGCTTTGACCTGCTTTCTTAACTGCACTACGTTTCATTACATACTCACCAGGAGTTAGCATAGCAGGCACTGTATCTGTTCCGCTAGGTTTCATAACAATAGGTTGTCCGCCTCGTTTTAAGTAAACTGGGCCACCTTTAGCAAACTTAATATTGTTTCCTTTAGATTCATTTCCCATATTTACTTTAGGAGTTGTTGTACCGCCTGTATTAATATTTCCTGACTGATTGTTGAACGCATTTTTAAACGCACTTCCTAAGTATTGTCCTAAATCTGTGAATCGTGTTGAATATCCATACATCATAGTAATCTGATTAGAGATTGAACTAGACATATTAGAGATACCTTCACTGAATCCACTCACAACATCTTTTCCAAACTTCTTACCTACTGATTTGAAGCTTTTCTTCTTCAATGAAGCTTTTGCATTATCAATCTTAGTTCCAAATGAACCTTCAATATCAATGCTTTTGAAGCCTTCAATAATTCCATTGGCCATATCTGTACCAGATGTATTAAATTCAGATTTCATGTTTGATAAAGTTGTGGCCATGTTGTGGAATGAAGTAACGATTGAGTTTACTTCTGTAACAACATCTGTAGTAGCTTCTCCAACTTTCAATCCTTTAACATTGTTTAGGAATGTTTGAATACCTGTTGTGACTTCTCCAATCTTAACAAAGTCTAGATTTAATCCAACGATAGAATTTAAGCTATCACAAATTGTTTTTAACTTAGTAACTGTCGTATCAACGTTGCCAATATTTTTGATATTTTTTGTCAATCCTTTGTTAGTTGCTAAATCATTGATTACATCTCCAATTTGCTTAATATTTGCTCGTAGTGATTCAAAATCAAAACCATCTGAATAAACATTCAAAGTACCAAAATTAAGGATTATATCGCCTAAAGTAGTGATAGCATTTAATGCGTTTGTAAATAACTCGGCATCAGGTATTTGTTTCAAGTTATAAGACAACATATTCTTGTCTTTTCCTGTTCCAACACCAGCTACAGAAATATAACCAATTGCTTGAGAAATACTCTCAATTGTATTTTTAATATCTTCTGCCTTTGGTAAAGGATTGCTTGTCATTACTGCTTGCAAGTTTCCAAATTCAGGAACAATCTGTTCCAAAATCTTCAATGTATCTAGGAACTCTTGAGCATTTGTAGCATTTAAATTAGATTTAATATTCTTTGTAACATCAGGGAATACAATCTTCTTCATTTCTTGAACAACACTAGCTACGTTCTTTAAATTGCTTACGCAATTATCAACATTTATCGAACTAGCATTAATGCTAGATAATTCAGATAGGCTAGAAGCCATTGTTGTATAGTTCTCAACGATACTGTTTGCATCTGCAATATTTGTTGCACTTGATGTACTGACTGTAGGAAACTTAAAATCATTAATATTCTTAACAACCTCTTGAATTTCTTCAAATTGATCGTTGAAAGAACTGCTATCAATACTCATTCCTTGCACTTTTGAAATTGATTCTCCAATAGTAACAAGTTTCTCTAGAATCCTAGTGATATTCCAAGTCTCCATATCTTTCCATAAAGACTCAGAACTTTTAATAACTTGACTCCACCAAGAAGACAATGTTCCTCCGCCTTCAAACATATCAATAACATCCATAATTCCTTGGATTTTCTTTTTAAGTCCTTTTGTGTTTGAAGGAACATTCTTATCTACTTCTTGCATAGCTTTAGCACAAGCAATCAATGTACCAGCTAGTCCTGATGTTGTTACCATTCCTAGTACTTGGGCCAATGTAGAAATTCCGCCTGTATATACACCTAAAGCACCTTGTCCACCTGTTATAGCAGCCATTAATACGATTGATTTAACTAATCCAGTCAATTTATCGTCAAAAGCACTAGTACCATCAGGCATAGTCTTATCTAGCTCTTGCATAGCTTTAGCAAATAGCCATAAAGCTCCGCCTTGACCTAGCATTAACGCAACTCCTGTTAGAACATTTTCGTATCCTAGAAGTTTTGATAATCCTGCATCTATTGCTCCTAATCCACTCATAGCTCCCATAACTGAGAACAAATTAACTAAGCGTAAAGGCAATGTTGTAACGTCATTTGGAACATTCTTTTCAATTTCCTTTATCGCTTTGCAATAAAGGATAATTGTTCCTGCACCACCAGCTATGATAGCTAATGAAGATAATTTATTTTTAAATCCTTCTGCATCAAAAGTTTTTGGAGTGCTTGTAGCAGCAGTAATCTCATCTGAACTTTTGAATACATCTTTAATAGAACTAAATTTACTTCCTAGTTTACCTAGGAAAGGAATATTGAAACTCTTTCCTTTGAATTTTGAAGCAACGTTTACTAAATCTCCTAAAAGACTAATTCCACCGCTTCCAAGTTTCATTAACTTACCAGCATACTTTAATCCAATACCAATTTGGATGTAGTCTGATACGAAACGTCCTAACCCTTTAGAAAAGCTTCCATCTCCCATTTCAGTGATTTTATCTTTTGCGAAATCATATAGATCGCCAACAAGAGGTTTGAAGAAATCTATTGCTCCTTTGAAATCATCTAATCCTTGTTTAAATCCACCAACAAAATCTTTGAAACTTAATGTTTTTAAAACACTCCATAATTCAGAGAACTTCGTTTTAATGAAGTCTATACCTTCGCCAATCTCTTTTTTATGACTTCTAATGAAGTTCGCTCCTATATCTCCTAAGCCTTCGACTTTTTGAGAAAGTTTGTAGATATTTCCATAGATTGTAGCTCCCGTCAATTCTGTTGAAACCTCATCTAATGCACCTAACCACTTTTCTTCGGCTTTACTAAATCTCTTAGGGATTAAGTCAAAAGCGTTTGAGATTGTAGATACAGACGATTTAACCATAGTTGCCAACGAATTTAGGCCACCACCGCCTTTTTCATCCAATTCAATCAGAGCATCCTCAAATTGTTGCAATGAAATAGTTGGATTTGACCCTGTAAATGCTTCTCTAAACTCTGCAAATGACATATTAAATTTCTTTGCAATAGCAGTTAAGGCTGGTGTCATGCCTGCATCTTCCATTGACCTCAATGTACGAGCATCCATTTTAGAACCCATGATTTGAGAATACTGAGTAACCGCATTGTTTACTCCCTCAGAATCACCACCGAATGTCAAAATGGAATCATTAATTGCCGAGAATAGTTTTTGAGACCTGTCTAAATCATGATTGATTGAAGTAAATCTCGTAACATGGCTTAGAGCATCATCTAAAGTTGTTGGTAGGCCCAAAATGCTTTCATCTAGGTTATCAATCATCTTTTGAATTTTAGCCGTAGAATCGTCTACATCACCTACTACAGTGGATAATGTTCTTTTCGCAACGTTGATTGTGTCGTATCTTTTAACACCATTTGAAAGTGCATCACCAATTGCGTTTTGTGTACTTGAAACCAATCTATACAAACTAGAATATCCAACACCTTGTACTAAGAATCGTCCAATATCTCCTATTGGATTGTTTTGGAAATTCTTGGCAATGTTCAACATACTAGAGCCTAGATTTGACATCTTATTTCCAACATCAAATGTAATCTTACTAGCAGTTTTCAAAGCTTTAGCAGCTTGTTGAAGTCTGTTAAGCTTATTCATACTATCTTCAAAACCGATAATTTGCGATTTAACATCTGCGGTAGTATTGTTGACTTCATCTTCTTTTGAAATCATATCGCCTAACTGCTTATTGGCATTTTCTAATTTGTCTGTTTTAGCGTTAATATCAATTTCTTCTTTGTCTAAATCCGCAATCGTATTATCAAACTCATTAGCTAACTTTTCGGCATCTTTTAATGAAGAAATATCAGCTTCTACTTTGATTTTTTCTTTGTTGAAGTTGTTGATTTTCTGTTTGATTTTATCCATCTCAATACCGACTTCGTTAAGTTCGTATTTAAGCTGCTGACGCATATTGTACAATCCTTTAAGCAAATCGTCTCTTTTACCTTCGCTCAAAGTCTTGTCATTCAATACATCTTGTATATCGTTTGCGTTTTGCTTTAACTCAATGTCGATAGCTAATTTTTTATTGTTCAGAGAATACAATTCTTTTTTTAGATTTGAAATATCCTCTTTAATATCTGCTAATTTATTTCTAAGATTTGCTAAATTATCTAAATCAACTTGCATAGCAAGTCTTTGTTTCATTAGCGAATCTCTTTCTTTTTTTATTTCTTTTAATCTATTTTCCAACCTATCCAATTCCGCAGTGTTAGCTGCAAATTGAATTTTAGCTTTTTCAATAGCTTTTATTTGTCTTTCTAATTCATTTAATCTTGCTTTGGCATCCTTAATGTCAAGGACTAACCTAGCACCGACTTCACGTACTGACATCTTCGGACTCCTTCGCTAAATCTGTTTTCTGAATGAAATGAACCGCATATCTGTCAATCTGAGGTATTTTCTTTTTAGAATTTTTATTTGCCTCGTTGATTTCATTCCATGTTTTATCGCTTTGTAGATTTGCGTAGTACCCAAAGGCTACAACTAATTCAGAAACACCCCAATGGTCTAATATCTCATTGGGGCGTATTTTTAGAATTTTACCGACATAATGAGCCATGGTTGAATAAAGATTTAGTTCTGCAACATAAGACTTTGCTTTTTTTACTGAATCCTTTTTATCATCCCCCTTATCAATTATTTGATAAAAACTGTTTCTACCTCATTGAATAATTCAGGATATTTGATAATTAGGCTAATCATGCAAGTTAAAACTGAATATTGCATCATGTGATCTTCATAAAATTCATCTAATCCTAAGAAAATTGCAACAACTTTATAAAGTCCATCAACTAAATTTGTAGAGGATTGAGCGTATAAATGGAAAATCTGTTCATTTGCTTCTTTCATATACGCTTCATAAATCTGAACCATAGTCTTGTTCACTTCTTCATCATCTGCATCTGTTGTAACGATTCCATCTTTTCCTTCAATGAATTTGTGACCATAATATTCCTCGATTTCTTGGAATTTTTCTTTATATGGGTCAAGGATTTGTTCTGCATCCAATAGCAATGGTTTAACTTCGATTAAAGCTTCTACCATCTTCATATCTTGTCTAGGAGATAATGTTAGATTTTCAAACTTCTTATCGAACATAACGTATTGCCCTACTCTTTTAGCATTCTCAGGAACATCAATTTTATGTTCTTCGATTTCTTTTTCAGTGAATCTGAAATTCACTTCAATATCAATTGTTTTAACATCTGTCTTATTTGCATCACCAACAACTGCAATTTCACCACCATTGCCATAGACTGCGTGAGGAGTATCATCCTCACGAGCTACTTTTAACTTTTCAATCATGGCATTTAACTGTGTTGGTTCTAAAATCTTTTGTTCTTCCATCTCATTTGCCTCTCAATTTCTATAAATTAGCGTTAGCTTTGTTTACTACATATACTTCATACCAGTTTCCACGAGTATCTTTCTTGAACGCTAAACTAAATTCAAACGCTCCGTCATCAGGGATACCCATTGGGAATGAAGTAATTTTTGCATTGTGGTAAGTAAATACTTCCGCAGTTCCATCACTTCTATAACGAGTGATTGTAACTTTCGCTCTCTTATTCTTTAAGCTATCGTTGTTTGCTACATAGTGTTGCAATACATCAACAGTCATTGGATAAGAAATCTTTAATGTTTTACCAACTAAATTTTTGTTGAAGTAAATCTTTGAACCTTCAATATCTAAGCTTGGATTGATTTTACTGTTCAATACTTGGTATTGAGACTCATCTAAGTTAGCCAACAATGGAGTGTTGATTCGGTTCAATGTAGAATCTGTAATATTGCATTGGTCACTCAATGCTACATAGATAAATCCACATTCTTCAACAAAGTGGTCTGCAATATGGATTGAACCATATTCAGGATGATCTTTATCCGCTTCAATAACTACTTCCTGAGTACGCATCATAAAGCCTTGAGACTTATCTCCCTTGCCAATGAATGGGTTCATAGTTAAGTAGTTAGATGTTAATTGAGTACCTGTAAATGAACGCTCAATAGAAGCAGAATCATCATCATAAGAATCATCAAAGCAACTTGTATCTACAGGGTCTACAGTATCGTCACCATCAAATCCTGATAAGCAGCTTACTTTAATATCGTTGTTAGAATCTAAGTCTGCAAATTCTTCAAAGAAAGATATTGAAGAAAGACCAATCAAGATACTATCTGATGATTTATCTGTTAATGCTACTTCAATGCTTAAACGGACACCAGATGTACTTGCTTCCCATCCTGTTCCTGATACCTTTGTAGGAACTGTAGATAGGTCAATCTGTACAGGGTAGAATCCTTCTTTATCTGCTTTTAAAGTGCTTGTATATTCATCTGCATTAGTCATTTCATGATCTAAAACATCTGAAATCTTTGTTGTGATAGTGTAAGTACCTGCTTGAGGAACATTTACGTAGTAGTAAACAACACCTGCTGCAAAGTCTAATGCATTTTTCAATGCTTTAAATACTGCACCACTTGTGTGTACTTTGTTTCCGTCTGAACCTTCTGCATCCGTTTCTTTAGAAGTGATGAACAATGTACCTGTATTCTTACATCCAAATGATTCGCAAACGTTGATTAAATCAGGTGCAATAGTACGTGATGTATAAGCACTAGAAGTACCTGTAATCTTTTCAAATTTACGAGTGTTGATTTTTAAACAAGAATCAATATCACTCATGATAGTAATATCAATTTCCTGAGTTTTAGTTAATTTAGAGACACTTAATTTGTCACTAATGATTTTGTTAATGTTACAGTTAGACATTATTTTTGCCCTCCCATTGTAGCTTTTAGTACACGCTCCATAGCACGCTCTGCTTTAGCACCGCCTAATTGATTTAAAGCGTTTAATTTGCGTGAAACAAATGCTTGAACATCTACTTTCTGTTCAGGAGTCTTTTTAGCTTTTACAACTTTTTCTTCCATTTTTAATCTCCTTTATTTAACTTTTGCATCAAATCTAGATACCGCTCTAGCAACAAAATCATTTGCCTTTCTAGGTGGCATCTTAATTTTGTGTGCAAAGTGTTTCTTTCCCATTTCATCTACCCAAACGAATGGCCTTCCGTTTTTACGTACTAACGTATAAACACGTTTAGTTCCATTCTGTACCATTGGTGAGTAATCAACGTGAGAAGGGTTTCTAGAATCTTTTTCTAGTTTGTCCGCATCTACTCCGATTATATATTCAGTATTAGACACTTTTTCTTTCGTGATCGAATCCTTTAAAGCACCTGGCCTATATTCATTCCATGGCATACTTGTCATTTCTTGAGCATAGAATCTACTACCTCTTGGAGCTTCTTCTCGCATGATTTCTTCTAAATCACTAGCCAATCCTTCAAAATCTTCTTCACACGCTTCTATAACATCTTCTAAGAGGCCTTTTAGCATTCCCTACA
>ULTN01032694.1_pt1 | contig 28078 bp, 29 predicted proteins | sample 1957681 | NCBI WGS metagenome assembly ULTN01 (sample SAMEA4835736, study PRJEB28245) | human gut metagenome | biome: gut microbiome; material: fecal sample | place: Denmark | collected 2008
GTAATTTTGTCTTGACAAAGGTCACTTCATAACAGGTGAAATAATGCGTATTCAAGAAAACTTAGAAAAATCAAAGTATGAAGCAGATGGCAAAATTAGTATTCAAGGAACAACCATTCCTTATCATACAATTTGTGAAGATAATTTCTTTGTAGATGAAGAAAATAATCCAGTCGCATCCATCTTTAGTTATGCCTATTTTAGAAGTGATGTTCAAGACAATTCAAAACGTCCCATCTTATTTATTTATAATGGTGGTCCAGGATGTGCAAGTCTTTGGCTTCACATGGGATTATTTGGTCCTAGAATTGTAAAATTAGATGATGAACTAAACCTTCCTACAGTTCCACCTTTTGAATTAGAAGACAATCCACATTGTTTATTAGACTTATGTGATTTAGTCTTTATTGATCCAGTAGGAACAGGTTTAGGTCGTTTAATTCAAGAAAAGGCAAGAAAAGAATTTTATGAAACACATGGCGATGTTCGTAGTGTTTCTAAATTCATTGAACAATTCTTAGCACGTTATAATCGTAGAAATTCCCCAGTCTTACTAGCTGGTGAAAGTTATGGTACCACAAGAAGTGCCTTACTTGCAGGAGAACTTATGGGTGCAGGTCCTGAAAAAGCCGATACGATGGGCATTAGTGTGAGTGGTATCTTCTTACTTGGAAGTTACTTTATTGAAAAGCTTCCTGTTGAAGCAAGTGCTACAGACTTAATCACAATGGCTGCCACAAATTATTTCCATAATCCAAAAGAAAATATTTCACAAAAAGACTTTATTGAAGAAGCCTTTACATTCGCATCTACTGAATATGTTACAGCTTTATTTTTAGGAGATGCCTGCCCGAACAAAGAAGAAATCGCAGCTAAATTAGCCTATTATTCAGGTATTGATCAAAACTATTGGTTAAGACACCATTTACATATGGATATGCAGAAAGGTTTTGCGCATAAACTATTAGAAGATAAAGGTTTAGCTTTAGGATTCTATGACGGTCGTTATACTTGGAATGATGATCCAGAAATCATGGAAGCCAATGTCATTGCGGATGACCCAGCTATGGGGCAATATACACCTGCTTTCCAGACTGCCTATGGATTGATGCGTCAAGAATTAAATATCACAAGTGATCGTATCTCAAAAGGCTTAGTCTTTGATGTAAATATGACATGGAATCGTGAATTCAAAACAAGTCCTGCTCAATCCTTAGCTGGATGCATGCGAAGAAACAAACAGATGAAAGTCTTCTTTGCCTCAGGTCTATATGATTTATGTACTACTGCTGGAAATGCCAGATATTTGGCAACCCATTCCAATCTAGATCAAAATCGAGTTACAATTGGTGAATATCCAAGTGGTCATATGGCTTATCTTGGTAAAGAAAGCTTTGATCTATTAGCCAAAGATATGCGTGCATTCTTTGAAAGCTGTATTTAACACAAAAACCGTCAAGCGACGGTTTCTTTTTTTATTTATACTTCTTCAACATTTCTAACTTAAGATTTAATAACTTTTCACTTAAGTCAACATAATATTCTTGTGGATATACAAAACGTTTGATTTCATCCCAAATTGTAGCAAGTTCCTTTTCACTATATGCACGAATTTCTTCTAGAGTTGGTAGATCATAAACAAGCTTTCCATCTTTAAAGATTGGCACTAACATATCGCGTACTGTATATGTATTAGCTGGAATCACTTTATATTTCCAACGTGACATTGGATGATAGATTGTTAAATCTTGCGTTGTATCAATGACTTCATCTTCTAATGTCAATAAATCGGCAATAGCCATACCTGTTTCTTTATCCATAATACGATTTAAATTCTTCATACCTGGATTTGTCACTTTTTCAACATTATCACTGATTTTAATTTTTGGGATTACTTGACCATCTTTTTCGATCGCCACCATTTTATAAACACCACCAAATACTGGTGAATTTTTTGAACAAATCAAGTTTTCACCAACACCAAACGAATCAATTTTAGCACCTTGTTGATGAATCAAAGATTCAATGACATATTCATCTAAGGAGTTGGATACAACGATCTTACAATCTTCCATACCCGCTTCATCTAACATCTTACGAACTTTTTTAGAAAGATATGCCATATCTCCACTATCAATACGAACACCTTTTAAGCGGTATCCATTTGGTTCTAAATAATCCTTAGCTACTTTAATCGCATTCACAATACCTGATTTTAAAGTAGAATATGTATCAATCAATAAAGTACATGCGTTTGGATATGTTTTGGCATAATACATAAACGCATCATATTCAGTATCAAAGCTTTGAATAAATGAGTGTGCCATTGTTCCTAGTACTGGTACACCAAACTCTTTACCAGAATATGTTGTAGCACTTCCTGCACAACCTGCAATATAAGCTGCTCTAGCTCCTAGAATAGCTGCATCAAAGTTATGAGCACGTCGTGCACCAAATTCCATTACGGCTCTACCTTCACTAGCTTGTACAATACGACGTGATTTTGTTGCAATCAAAGTTTGGTGATTGATAGCTAAAAGTAATGCCGTTTCTACAAGTTGTGCTTCAATAATTGGTGCTTTGACACGAACCAATGGTTCATGAGGAAATACCGGTGTTCCTTCCGGAATCGCATAAATATCTCCTGTAAAACGTACAGTCGATAAATATTCTAAAAACTCTTCACTAAATTGGTTTAATGAGCGCAAATAATCAATATCTTCTTTTTCAAAATGCAAATTTGAAACATAATCCACAACTTGTTCTAAACCTGCAAATACACAATATCCCCCGTCATCCGGATTTTTACGATAGAATAAGTCAAATACGACTTCTTTATCTTTATTATCATTAAAATAACATTGACTCATTGTTAGTTCATAAAAGTCCATGACTAAACTTAAATTTCTCTTATCTTTCATTTTTTAAATCTTACTCCCTTACTTCAGAAACAACTTGAATGCCATTCATTTCCATCATTCTAAATGCGACATCATTAAAGAATGTAGCTTCATGTACTTCTGGTATATGATAGGTTTCTGTACAGTTTTCAACCACGATAATACGATATTCATTCATATTGTGCTCATTGAACCAAGTGTTTAAACTTAATACAAAATGAAGCACACAAAGATCTGTACAACAACCTGTCACAATTATATCACGATAATATTTCAAATCTGAATTTAAAAACTCTTCAAATTCAGGTGCCATAAACGTATTCGTACTGTTCTTCTTGATGACATGTTTCACAAACGGCTTTAAAGAATCAACTACTTCAGATTCTTCACTTCCAATTACACAATGTGCTGGAAACGAATTGAATTCACGCGTCTTTGGTGGATGTGAATCACACACAAAAACATTGTTGCACTCTAAACTTGTCAATAAATTTTCAATATTCTTTTCCACATTGCCAATGGCTTCATCATGAAGTGGGCCTATATTCACAAACCCCTTTATCATGTCCACCACAAATACAACCGGATTATTTAATTCACTTTTTTGAATGGATTTATAATTCTTATTTTCTAAACGTGCCATATAATATATACCTCTAAACGAAAATAAGAGTTCTACGCAGAACTCTTATTCTTCAACATCTTTGTTTGTTCTAAACTCCTTTAATTTCTCTTCAAGCATTGATTTGAATTCTGGATTTGCCTTGATGTAAGCTTTGGCAGCCTCTTTTCCCTGTCCAATTTTTTCTCCTTCATAGCTGAACCATGCCCCTGCCTTTTTTACGATATTGGCATCAACACATAAATCTAATAGTTCACTAATATAAGAGATTCCTTCTCCGTACATAATTTCAAGTACAGCCGATTTAAATGGAGGAGCTACCTTATTTTTAACAATTTTTACTTTGACTTTATTCCCTACAATATCTGTACCATTTTTAATGGCATCTGCCTTACGAATATCTACACGAACAGATGAGTAGAATTTCAAAGCTCGCCCACCCGGTGTTGTTTCTGGATTTCCATAAATAACGCCGACTTTTTCACGAAGCTGGTTGATAAAAATAGCTGTACAATCATTTTGGTTCATTGCTCCGGCAAGCTTACGCATAGCCTTAGACATCATACGAGCTTGTAATCCAACTTGATTATCACCCATTTCCCCATCTAATTCGGCTTGTGGAACTAAAGCCGCCACACTATCTACAACAACCAAATCAACAGCTCCACTTTCTACAAGCATCAACATAATATCTAATCCTTGTTCACCTGAATCTGGTTGAGACAAAATTAATTCATCAATATTAACACCTAGATTTTTTGCGTATACAGGATCGATCGCATTTTCCGCATCAATAAAGGCTGCTCGACCACCCTTTTTTTGAACTTCAGCAACGGCATGTAAAGCAAGCGTTGTTTTACCACTTGATTCCGGACCGAAGATTTCAATAATTCTTCCCTTTGGATATCCGCCAATACCCAAGGCATCATCTAAAAGTAAACTTCCTGAAGGAATAGGTTCAATATCAACAGCCGCTCGATCCCCAAGTTTCATGACAGAACCTTTACCATATTCCCTTTCTATTTCATTTAAAACATCACTTAAAAGCTTATCTTTATTTGTTTCTACTTTTTCTTTTGGCATATATTCTCCTTTTGAATTGTTTGAATCAATATATCAATCATCTGCATAACAACATGTTCTCTAACATCATTTCTAGACAAACCTGTACATTGAAAACCATACACTTGAATAGCTTTTTTTGATGCGATTGCACAATATACTCTTCCCGCTGGTTTTTCTTCCCAAGCATCCGGTCCAGCATTTCCTGTAAAAGAAATACAATAATCCACATCCATAATTTGTCTTGTATTTTTAGCCATCGCATACGCACACTCTTCACTGATTACACCATATTTTTGAATTAAGTCCACATCCACATGAGCCAATACACTTTTCATTGGTGTAAAATAAGTCACTAAGCCACCTTTTAATATGGCACTTGCCCCAGGTATGGAAGCAATCGTACTCGTAAATAAGCCAGCCGTTAAACTTTCACAGCTAGAAATGGTTAAATGATTTTCTGTACATAAAGAAACTAGTTGTCTTGCATCATTCATTACATAGTCTCCAAAACGTATTTTTTTAATTGATTGAAATAAATCAATCCACTATATAAAGAAGCCGCTGTTGCTGCCCACAACAAAATTTGATCCATACAAATACCCATATAGACAAATGGCCAATCTTTCAACAATAAGAACACAAGCGCAAACATTTGTAGTACAGTTTTTAATTTTCCAAAAATTCCCGCACTCACAACTTCACCAGAATTTGCAGCACTCATTCTTAACCCATCTACGATCAAGTCTCTTGCGATCATCAATAATACCGCAATCACATTAGCCTGATGAAAATAAACCATCAAGATCAATACTGTATTGACTAACATCTTATCTGCGATTGGATCGGCAAATTTTCCAAATGAAGTGATCCAATTGTTCTTTCTTGCCAACATTCCATCAAAGAAATCGGTAATACTCGCAACCGCAAAGATCACAAACGCAATCACATCTCGAAGGGCTAAGCCGCTTGTTTCATCAATTACGCAAAGAGTAGGATCCATACATAAATATACGGCTACGACTACCGGTACTAATAAAATTCTAATAATCGTTAGTCTGTTCGGTATATTCATTTTGGTCATATGTATAATCCCCCTCTTGTCCATAATATTCATCTGAGTAACCATAATCATAGTCACTATCATATTGTGAATATTCTTCAGTCTCTTTTTGATTTCCTTTTCCAACCTGTAAAGTTATAACAGCCGGTTGACCTTCTTGCCAATCTGTTTTATCAAAAGAAATCTCTTTTCCATCAATAGTAATCGAGTTATCCGAATATGTTTCAATACTAATTTCAAAAGTACAATTCTCGGATAATTCTAGAGACTGCGTAAATGTACCCGTATATACTTTTGTATCATCATTGATCGTTTCACCATCTTTTGTCACAGTGATCTTTGACTTAGTCGGTAAAGTAATACTTAAATCTAATTTTTTTACATCCGATTGTATATTTGAAAGCTGATATGCATTGGTTTCATCACTTATTTTTTCGACAACTAAAGCGGCTGCTTCCTTTGCCTTTTGACGTTGATTTGCCAATTTATTGGTTTCCTGTTCCTTTTTTGAAAGCTGTTCTTGACGCAAAGCCTCTTGCGTTTGAAGTTTCTGATTTGAAATGGCACGAAGCCCAAAATTAATGACAGATAAAACGCATAAACCTACAATTCCAATCAGGACAAGCACTTTAATCAATTGCGATTGATTTGTACTCAAAGAAGAACTTGTTCGACTTACATGTTTTTGAAACCAAGATTTTTTCTTTTTTGTCGATGACTTCTTTTTCTTTTGAACACTCGCCATCTGCTCTACCATTCGTCTTTGTGCCATTGTCAAAGCCATATCTTTTTGATGAGCCACTTCATTGATATCCATGTCAACTTCATCAGCGATTGCTTGCCAATTTACACCAATGGCATCACAATATGCATGTACAAAATAACGAACAAAAGAAAAATCATCCGAAAAAACATCTAAGTTATGTTCTTCGATAGCTTGTATATATTGAGGCGCTAAACGCGTCTGATTTGAAACATCCTGAATGGAAAGTTTTAGATTTGTACGACGTTCTTTTAAGATGTGATAATAAGCCACTAAAACTCCCCCTTTGAAGTTTATTATAACAAATAAAAGGAAAGAATACCATGTTGTGCTATAATTATTTATGAAAGGATGAATGAAATGTCACAACTTAATTTTTCAATTGGAACATTTTCTCAATGCATGAGTTTTTCACCTCAAAATATACAAATCGATAATTTTGAAGACTGTACACTCTATTGTATTGATTGCGAAAATGTCCAACAATTCGATATTAATACACTGAACGCCACAAGTCCTAGCGTTTTCTTTTTCTTTGGAAACTTTGAAAAAATAGGACAAAAAGCATGGCAACAAATCTTTACGATTGCCAAAGATTTTCCTAATTCCTATTGTTTCAATACACACCAAAGTCAAAAGAATTTTGCGGACATCTATTGTGCTACACTTCTTGGTCAAGTTGTCGCCAATGTTATACCTAAAAAAATTCTTCTTGTCACAAATGATCAAGGATTTCATGGCATTAAACAAGCTTTAATGTTTCAAGGTAAAGACATCGACATCGAAATTTTACAAACAAGAGATACATTCTTATTGCCATTAAAAGAAGAACAGCCAAAACAAGTTCAAAAAGCAAAAAAACAACCGCCACAAACAAATCAAAAGCCAAATGAGGCGAGTGATGAAGAGGTTTTAGAAGTTTTAAAAAAGTATCCTAAAATCAATACACGCTATGCATCGATTGATGATTTAAGCAAATATCTAATGCCTATCTTAGCGAATAAACAAAAGAAGTGTAAACTTTCAAAATGGATCGAAAGTGATTACGCAAAAAAAGTAGGTCGATATAAAAAGGATTCGAAAGGAAAATATTATAAATTAAAATGATAAAAACAATATATTTAGCAGGTGGCTGCTTCTGGGGTGTACAACACTATTTTGATCAATTTGATGGCATCTTAAAAACAATTGTTGGATATGCGAATGGTAAAACGCAAAATCCAGAATATAAAGATGTTAAAGCAGGGCTTACAGGTCATGCAGAAACATTAGAAATTCAATATGATGACAAAATGATTTCATTATCTAAAATATTAGACTTATACTTTGATATCATTGATCCGGTATCCGTCAATCAACAAGGTGAAGATATTGGTATTTCCTATCGTACAGGTATTTATTATGTGGAAAAAACAGATTTAGAAACCATTCAATCTAAATACAACGAAATCCAAAAGAAATATGATTCACCTCTAGCTGTTGAAGTAGAGCCTATGAAAAACTTTTTTAATGCCGAAGAATATCATCAAAAATATCTAGACAAAAATCCAGGTGCTTATTGTCATATTCCTGCATCAAAATTTAAGAAGGGACTTTAATTAGCCCCTTCTTTTAATGTGCTTCCCGCAACATATCCAGTTGTCCATGCGATCTGTAGATTGTATCCACCTGTTTGTGCATCCAAATCTAAAACTTCTCCCACAAACTTTAAACCTTTGATTTTCTTAGTCTCCATTGTCTGAGGCTGAATTTGATTGGTCTTGATTCCACCCACAGTAATCATAGCTTGTTCAAATCCGGCAAAATTTGCGATTTCAAAACTTAAGCACTTTAATAATTCACTAATACTTCTTCTTTGTGCTTTTGTCGTTTCATTGGCTTTTAAAGAATCATCAATATATAATCGATTTATAACATATTGAACCAATCGCTTAGGAATCATTGTTTCTAATATATGGCTCAATTTTTTATTCGAGGAATGATTCATTCGTTCTAACAAGAGCATGTCTACTTCATCGATTGATTTGTCACAAATTAAATCTAAAATAATTCGTTCAGGTTTTGAATTAATGACATAGCTTGACACGGTCAAAATTGCAGGTCCACTTAAACCTTCATGGGTAAATAAAATATCACCACATTCTTTATAAAGAACTTTTTTACCTTTCTTTATTTGAATTCCAACATTAGACAATGAAAGTCCAGCCAAATCAAAGTCTTCCTTAGTGCGTAAAGCGACTAATCCAGGATATAAATCACTTACTTTAATATCCAAATTTTGAGCCCATTTATATCCATCTCCACTACTTCCTGTGGATACAAATGATTTTCCTCCCGTTGCGACAATGACTACATCAAATGAATATGTTCCTTTATCCGTTTTGATTCCAACAACTCGATCCTCTTCAACAACTACATTTGTACAAGCCTCATCCATATGTAGGATGACATTATTTTTGCGTAATAAATCTACAAATAATAAGACAACGTCTTGACTTGAGTTTGAACCAGGAAACATACGTCCATGATCTTCTTCAATAGTAGGTAAACCATTGGATTTTAAAAATTTGATCATATCCAAATTCGAAAATTGTGAAAAAGAACTATACAAGAACTTTTCATTGTGCACAATATGCTTAAAAAATTCATCTTTTGAACAATTGTTTGTCACATTACAACGCCCATGACCTGTGAGTTGTAATTTCTTACCCAATTGTTTATTCTTCTCAAACAATTCTACTTGATGTCCTTCTAAACTTGCCGTATAGGCAGCCATTAAGCCGGCAGGACCGCCTCCAATTACGCATACTTTTAGCATAGGATCCCACTTTCTTCTAAATAAATAGCTAAGCCATCATGCTCATTATCCTGTTTAGTGATGGCATTGGCACAAGCTTTTGTATCATCCGTACCATTGATCATACAAACACCACAACCCGCTACTTTTAACATGTCATTATCATTGGATGTATCTCCAAAGGCCATAACATCCTTTATATCTAAATCATTGAGTTCACATATTTTTTTAAGTCCATACCCCTTATTGATTCTTTTATCACAAAATTCAAGTAGTGTGGATTGTGTTTTAAAACCATGATAATAAGGATTTGGATGTTCTTTTACCCAAGCTTCTGCCTTAGGCATATCCTCTTCTTTCATACGAAACATGATTTTTGCGTTTTCATGTGCATAGAAATCTTCTAATTTCACAACTTCCAATTCTTTATGCGATGTCGAAGCCGAATGAATCATCCAATCATCAATATGAACACAACGAATCTTTCCATCCCAATATATCATTGGATTACATTTGACAACTTTCATGATTTCCATGGTTTCTTTTAGCCATTCCTTTTTCATCATGAAATAGCTGTAGAATTTTTGATGCACTCCATCCCAAAGTTCTGCGCCATTCATTCCTACCACAAAATCAAAGTCAAAAGGTAAATCCCAATACTCTTTATTGCGTTTTAATTCATCTGCCGGACGACCAGATGCAATACCAAAATAAATCCCTTTTTCATGAAGTTGAATTAAATCTTTCTTCGTTCTAGGTGTCAATTCTTTCTTTTCATTCACTAATGTCGCATCAATGTCACAAATCACTAATTTTGTCGTCACTTTAAATCCTCCAATTCAAATGTATATCATTGTATTTCCGCTACTTAAGTATATCAGAACAAAGGAAAAAAGCCTACAGAAAATAGTATTCCGTAGGCCTTTTTTAGTACATTTTGTATGTTTTTAAACTGTATATGATACTTTTTATAAGAATCTTCCATAAGGTGAAGTGTTAACACCTTTGGCATTTAGTTTACCGGCTTTCATCCAACGACGCTCACCTGATGAAGCAGAAAGCCATGAGATCCATACGAATCCCTCACGTCTTACATATCCGTCATAGTGTACGGACATACCAGAAGCGTAGATAAATCCAGTATCCACACCTTTCTCAGTAGGTGCCTTGCGAATCTTAAGATTGCAGTTAGGATAGAAAGTAGCATTTTCCTTTACAAAGTCAGAAGGAATTCCATTCAACACTGTAGGAGTGCTAGCTGCAGTTCCCCCAGGAATATGCGGATCTGAGTCAATACCGGCATCGTTTGTCCATCCAGTACCATTATTCAACAAATAAGGATGTTCGGCTCCGGCAATAACTCTTGTGATTGTTCCGCTCCAGTCACCTGTATATTTTTTACCGCCTTGCGACTGTGTCCAAAGCGTATTTGTGCATACCTTGGTACCGACTCCATATTTACAAGTTGGTTTTGGTGTAGCAGACGGAGTCTGTACATTCGCACTGGATCCATCCAGTTTAGCATTGACTTCTTTAGCCAACTGAGGCATGCGAGCTTCAAGCCATGCACCAGGGCAGGCAGTAGCGGCATACATCTTATGCATTGTAAGGGATCCAGAACTTGTGCCTGTGTAATTCAATCTAAAGCCATAGCGTTTGCAGATATCTACACAAAGGTTTACTAAGGCATTCCATGTAGCCTGAGTCATTTCTCCAGTCGCGTTATTAATATTTCCGCACTCGATCGTAATAGCCTGAGAGTCGTTCCACCATGACGAACTTGTCCATGCAGCATTCTCTTCATCTACTGAACACGCAATGTCTCCATTGATACCAATACAGTAGTTTGAGGATGCTTGACGTTGATTTCTAGCAAAATAGTCAGCACATTGTCTTCCACTCCATGCAGCAGCCATATAGTGTGGTGTGATTTTACAGATTTTGTTTCCAAAACGTCCAGCATAGTGCTGCGTAGTTCGGTTGCAGTAAGTAGCTAATCTTGAATAGGACATACTTGATCAGCTCCTTCTTCTAAGCCGTTGGAAAGTTCTTCTTGAGCTTCTTTCGGTAAATCTTCAAATTTGATTTCATTTTCTTCCATGATTCTGTCCCCCTAATTCTTCTCGACTAAAAAGTCCTGTATTTCCTTTCGTGTAGCCTTTAGGCTTTCTTTATCATCTTCCGATAACATTCCATCAAGAATGGCCATGTTCGCCTTTAACATCAGATCGCCTCGTTTCTTGTCCTCTTCCAACCGACCATCATGATCTGATAGGATGCGAGTATGCTCTTCTAATTTGCGATTGATACCTTCCTGATTCAGTGTTATCTTCTCAAGCGAATTCAATCGTTCGTTATCTCGATGCAATAATTCTGTATGTCTTTTCAGTGTTTCTTTAAGATCATCGCTCGGCTTTTTTAACTCCTTGATAATCTTAACAGTGGCCCAGACAAGACCAATAAAAGTAAGACACCAGACAATCTGTTCACTAGTAATCACAAAGTTCATTACCAGTGCCCTCACTAATTTTCTTTCGTTTCTTCATCTTCAGTATAAGGTGAATCTACTTCTGGCAATCCAGCTAAGGATGTAAGAATAGATAAGATGCCGGCTAAGATTGTACTAGACACGGCCACTTTGATATCTACCTGTTCCAATAACTGAGAAGTACCAATCATAGCAATTAAAGTTTGACACATAGTTTTCAAGCAGCGTGTGCATGCTGCACTCCACCATTTAGCATTTTTTAGTTGTTCCATATTTATCTCTCCTTACTAACTCCATAGTTATCAACAATGTGCCAGTCATCACATGCACAATTGCTGATTGTATATACAATATCGTCTGAATCCGTTAATTTAAGATCAACGCCATCTTTTGTATGGATCATAATAACTCCATCAACGATATGCCAATATCCACTCCAGTGACGACGAGCTACTTTGTGGCCACGCGTCATAGATATAAATGCAGATGCAAAATTCATATACAATTCCTCCTAGATCAACCCAACGTTTTCAATCTTCGCACGAATAACTAAGATGTCCATATATCGTTTCATGGCATCTAATTGAAGGTTATAGATTTCTCTTGGACAAGTTGGCTCGAAGTTCAACTTTCCTTCATCCCATTTTTCGCACATAGCTTTTAATTTGTCATGACGAACTTTCACTTGAAGATACTCAGCTTTGAATCTTTCTTTGTAATCTGCAGAATTCATCAATTCTACTGTTTCATTTAATTTCATGTTTCTTTCCTCCTCTTCACAAGAAAAAAGAGCCTAACAGTGTAGGCTCCTGACTTATTCAGTCACTAAATCTTCACAGCCACTATCGATCAACAATTCTTTGACTTTGTCTTTCAATAGTCTAGGTACTTCTTTGTATTTCTTTTTACCTAGCATGATTTGTTGTGCCCATAACATAGCCATCATGTCCCTGCCTCCTTTCCCTGAGAATAAATAAATGAGACTCGCTATCATTGATATACCAGCTCACTCATTTCCAGAACACACTGTGTCAGCATGTCATTCTGGTCCTTTAGATCCTGGATCTGTTCTTCCAGTGTCTTTGGTTTTGGATCTTCAGTAACTTTCGGCACATAGTCTAAATATTTTTCTGGATGAGCCTTTAGATCTTCTAAATCCAGGTTTTCTTTCTTTTCACAGAACTCCGCATAATCATAGTAATAAACCGTATGCTTTACATTCTCTTCGTTGACGGACTCAGGATAGCTGATTTCTACTTCTTCCTTTACCTCTTCATTTAAGTAAATGTAAACGTAGATATTGTCATCAAATTCCCTGAGTTCTAAGTTCGGTTTCTGCTCGTAAAATCTTATATTCATTTGAAACAACCTTTCTAGCTTTTCTGAACAAAGCATATAAACTGTTACCCTGCATAAATGATAAAGAATCTGAATGTTCCAGAATCCCTTTGAAGCTTAGAAGTCGTTTTGCCAGCTTAAAACTCTTTGGTTTTCTCTTAAATCGAAAGCAGGCCCTTTTTATCTTTTTGAAAGTACCTCTTCTCACTGTGATATGGTCTCGATAAATGCGATATCCCATCATATCGATAAAAGAGTCCTCTGTGATCTTAAAGCATCTCCAGGAGTCCTTTACGGCAAGTCCCATTTCCCTAAGCGTTTGAATGATCACCTGTGCAGCTAGCATTAGATTTCTTGAATTGGATCCAAGAATAAGAATGTCATCCATATAAAAAAGGGCATGCAACACTAGCATTACCCTTTTAATGGTTCCATCTTTTTTATGTCTTTCTCTGTATAGACGTTCCTTGATCATGTGGTATAGATCAGATAGATACAGATTGCCTAGATACTGTGATAAATAACTTCCTATGCTTAGCCCTTTTTTGAATGTATTTATCAGGGTCTCAACAAGCCATAATAAAGGCTCATTTTTAACATGTTTTCTAAGCCAGGCCATCAGTTTTTCACGTGGTATAGACTCATAGTATTTACGAATATCAAATTTACAGGCGTACTGAACTTCATATTTTCCGTTTACTTTCTTTCTGAGCCATCTTTGAATAGCATAGGCACCGTACAATTGTCCTCGTTTAGGTATACTTGCACATTGATAGGTTCCAATTCTTTTGATCAATTCTTTCAGACCTTCTACTGCAATGTAGTCGTACATTTGTTGCTTGATATCCTGTATTCCTATGGTTCTCATCTTCTGTGATCCTGAGTCATACTTATTCTTGTACCATATTGGTAACAGTTCTAAATTTCTATTTAGCAATTCATTTTGTAAAGCAAGACTGATATTCTCAATATTTCCATACTGTTCAAAAATACGTTTTATATCGTATCTGTCTTTACTTTTGCCTTTAAGGCATTTACATACTGATTTTTGAATTAAATCAATACTCGTAATATCAATGTCCTTACACAATCGTTTCATAATACACCTCCGATTGCTGTATAAATAGGTTTTCTGCTTTATGCCTACTAGCCTATGTTTCTTTAATACATATTTTACGTCACGAAATCCTCGTCAACGTTAGCCTTTAAAAAGGGCTCCTTCTAGAGGAGCGAAACATGGTTTAGTGTTTAAATATTTGCTTTATGCAATATGCCGCGAGATAGTTCCACCAGGTATTCGAAAGGCCGTTCCTGCAATTCAGGTAAGAAAGACCAGCATTACCGCCATTCCTGAGATTACCGCCCATGGGAACCACCTACCATGAGTCCTATATAATTATTTACTGTGTGAATACAATTTTTTGGCTAAGGGGGCGAGCCCCCTTAGAATCCCCCGATTGAAACATAATCAATCGGCCGCGAGATAGTACCACCAGGAATCCGAAAGGCCGTTCCAGCAACGCAGGAAAGAAAGACCAGCAATACCGCCATCCCTGAGAGGACCGCCCATAAGGTATTCTCTGGATCCGTTAGTTTGGGAACCACCGGCATAACATATATCGCCAACTCCCTGCGCTTCTCCTGATCCCTTTGCAGAAGGGTACCATACACCTTCTGAGTGAGCTACATCGCCAATCCAGAAGTCAGCTCCGTTCTTGTCAGGATTTGGAATTGTTCCTACTTTCTTATAGGTATTCTTTATTTTTGTTTCATCTGTAATATGATCTACCCCTCTTGGTGCATAGTAAACATCTTTAGAACTGTCTGCATTGAAGAACATTACTGTATCACTAGCTATCTGATAACCACCTACGTGATATTCGATTCCTTGAATACGATATGGATGGGCAAAGTCCGTATTTGATACAGGTGAGCCATCGTGATGACCTATTACAGCATCTGTAGTTCCTGCTCTGTAGTGCATACTCGTTAAATACACTGAATTTCCACTTACAGGAGCTGTCGCAAAGGCTTCACAGTCTAAGTAAACACCGTAGGTTGTGTCATTTATTTTTTCTACCTTTGTTACAAGTACGTCATCCGCGTATGCATGCAATGTGCCTACACTTCTATCTAGATTCGATGCCGCTGCATAACCAACAGATGCATAGGATCCAACTTTCACTTTATCTTTGTCTGCTACACTAACAGGAAAGTATTTATGTTTATCTGCAGATTCCACGGATGCCTTTAAATGAATATTGTAGTTTGTGCACCCACCAAACACTTTCTGCACATTCTTTTGTGCATGCTTGATAGCCAAGAAGATCTGTGCAAAGGTCATACGGTTTGATCCAGCGCCCCAGTATCCTTTTCCCTTTTTCTGATAATTCGTAATCATATTTGAATAAGACTGGTCTCTTTCCGGCTTCAGGCCTGGCTGAGATCTCAACAGTCCATCAGAGGCAATTCCACTAAAGAAACGTGACTGTATAAAGTAAGGCATCACTGTTCCATCTGCGCGCTTTGCCATGCACCATGGTTGTAATCCTAAAGCATGGTTTGGCGAGTCTGAAATCAATAACTCTGTATAAGCTTCCGTTTCAATCTCTTTATAATAGAAAGTCATCTGTAGGGATCCACAGTCAACGGATCCAGTCTCCTGATAAGCTCCATCACCTAACATCGCTGTAGGATAGGCAAAGCCATCATCATATCTTTTATAGTTGCATTCATACCATTGGAATAGTGGAATGTCTGCATAGTCGTCTTTACCTTCAACAGTATCTGTACTAGGCTGGCAAACAAGTCCAGTGTTATCTCTAGTCTTTTCACAAGCACTGGTTGGATTTGAAGCAAACTTCCAGATCTTCGTTCCATAAACCTTTCCTGTTCTCATAGACGAGAAAAGTTTGTCAAAGTACTCTGCAGAATACTTTTCATAACCTGGAATCACTGCTTCTAGGGCACTGGCTACACGTTGAAGCGTGGCCTCTGTAGCAATTCTTTTATTCATTTCTGACATAGATATCCTCCTTCATCAACATAAAGACCTAAGCTGTCAAAGGCCTCTAATTTCTGATATATGTCATTTGCGTTATTGTTAAAGTCTGAAAGCGACTTTGCAGCTGCAGTCTCACTAGCCTTGGCCTTGGTAGCGGATGCCGCTGAAGCATCTGCACTATTCTTAGAACTAGTTGCGCTAGTAGCCGAAGCTCCGGCAGAGTTGCTTGCATTCTTAGCTGAGTTAGAAGCAGAAGTTGCCGAGTTCGCTGCGTTAGTGGCTGAAGTACTTGCTCCTTTTGCAGAACTACTAGCAAAAGAAGCGGAAGCAGAAGCCGCACTTGCGCTAGATTTAGCTTGATCAGCAGACGTCTTAGCAGCTTTCTCACTGTTAGCAGATGCCGTTACTGCTTCATTTATCTTTAACAAAAGATTTGTGATAGTCTCATCTGTTTGTTCGTCTACATGAGCTTCATCAGGTTCAATTCCTTCTGGAACAGTATGTGCTGATCGTACTGTATTCCAGTCTGTCTTTTTAAAGCCACTTACTTCATTCTTTGAACGTACACAGACTAGAAAATTTACATCACCTGCATACAGGAACACTTTTGATGACGGTTTCCAGTCAAAGTAGCAATATCCGTCTTTCGCATTTTTATTAAGTGCAACATCGTATCCTTTTTCCTGATTCGCATTTAAATAGTTGATTTGGATTTCCTGTTCGCTTAACTTAATAGCGTCCGTGACATTGTCAACAAATTTAAAATGAATCAATCTAGAATCCTGATCGCCACTGACACCTAGAAAAAAGTTTTCATTTGGAAATATCAACTTACGTGTATCTGGATCTACCGTTACAAAACCTTCGTCTTCATTTTCAAGCGACTGTGTACTTAGATTTTCATTTAGAGTTAACTCCATTGCTAGCTCCTTTCTTTAATTTTTAAAGCATTACGAGAAGAAAAGATGATATCACCACTTCTTTCAATCTGGATCTTGTAGTCATAGATTCCAGGTAACAGATAATCTGTATTGAATTGAATGCACATATCTACCAGTGCAAAAGATAAAATTTTCTTCTCGTTTCGTTCTAACGTAAAAAGAACTCTTTCATCCTTGGAAGGAATAAACAGAGTTCCATCGTTATTTCTTATGACAAGAGCCTCATTAAGGGCTTCTCCCTGTACAATTTCTTTGATTTGCATAAAGCCTCCTAATCAATACGCTTATAGGCATATATAGTCTCACTAAACATATTTGTTGAACCTATTAATTGCCAAGAACCCGCTAAAGAATACGGAGGAAACCATACAGCGATATCACCTGTATTTGTTGTTAATATCACGGTACCGACAGGGTATATTTCGTCCCATATTCTCTTATCATAGAACTGACCATAGGAATAAATGTTATTAGTGAAATTTACAATACCACTAAATTCAACGTCCATGTGTACATCTATCTGTTCATCTTTATTTGTGCATGGACCACCAAAAGATAAGGAGTGCCCATTTGCCCCAAACTCAATCAGGGTGTATGAAACAGGAACTTCGATTTCCCGTGTATACGTAGTAAAGTAATCCGAAATGACCAACCTGAATTTAAAGCTTTTGTTCTTGTCATACACTACAGCAGGAATATATTTGGCACAATTTGCGTATGGATCTGACGCGGTTACATCGTATGAACCCTTTTCGTAATCCGGATAATCAATCAATCTTTTCCATGAATTACTCGATTCCTCGTATTGCTGGATTTCAAAAGAAGCAGTGTTTTTATTGTTTACAGGCGAAACCTTGTAAGCAAATTTAAATAGCACGTTTTCTCCATCATCTGTCAGTTCCTGTGATTCGTTCACTCGATAGGCTTTACAACCAGGTAGATCCGGACTCGAATATGGATATATCTGAACAGTTTTAGTTAATGAGGCACTACGCCCTCTTGAGTCTCGAACAGTAATATCTACTGTCAATTTACCTGAAACGTCAATTATTCCAGTGCTTACACTCGTTCCTTGATAGGTGTTTCCATCAAACAATACAGAACAGGAACTAATGGAAGAGCCTGATACTCCTGAGCAATCCGTCTTGATTTTTAATGCAGATTTATGCTGCACAAAACATTTAAATTTGTCAGCTAACCCCGCCGTAATTTCAGTTATTGAAACGTCCGATATACTAGGCACATAGCTATCTGGTATAACCGCGGTTAAGCCAACACTCTTATCACCACCGACTTGGGTATTGCCGTTGTATGTCTTACAGACAATATAAACGGTTCCTTCAGTACTAGTGGTAATGGATTCTGCTAAACTAGTAGGTAAAGTCCATATGGTTGTAGACTTTCCCTTTACAAAATCATCTATATGTACTAGATCCTTATTGTTTAGACTGTAATACAGCTTATGTGAAAAATCAGAGCTATATGGCTCCATAGTGATTGAAACATTTTCGCCTATGTTTACTCTAGGTTTAGAGAGTGTAGGTATAGTTTCTCCACGTGTACCATATGCAAAGCTTGCCGATTGCACAGATGACTGTCGGCCTGAATTTCCATCGTTGAAATACATGTATACACTTATATTCAGATTACCAGCACCATCATCAACGTTAACCTTAAACGAGCTACCTGAAACGTAATACCAGGTTCCAGCGTTGTGTGTGCTAGCACCAAAGGTAGCCGAGTATCTTGATGATCCATTAACAGTTATATAACAATCAACAGCAGCATAGGCACCACCAGGAGAGCGGTAGCTCCAATAAGGAGTAACTGTAGCGTAGGTATCACCATAATTACGAGTTACAGTAATCTTACACCAGCCTTGATTGGAAACAGTCCAGCCACTTCCATATGTATTCCATATAGGTATATTTATTTCTTTAACTGTACTTGACATTAGTTACCACTCACTTTCTTAAAATCAAGAGATCCATTAGGCCTTGGACTGAATTCAAAATCGCCAATACGCAAAGTGCTATTAAATTGGCCATCATTTACATACAACTTATTATTTGAGAAATAAGCTACCTCGGCACCTCCCTGAACAAATGATAGTCTGTCATTCTTTTCAATCAATTGAATAGGGTTGCCTTCGACTCCAATGTAAATATTTCCATCGATAAATCGAATATATTTATGAATCTCATTAAAAGATGCAATATTCTGCTTTTTTGATGCCTCAAAGTCCGTTTTAAAGTTCGTAAACTCAATGTTGACCGAATTTTTTGTCTGTTCTAGCTTAGTTGAGATTTCACCAAACTGCGAGTCTAGGTTTTCTTTATCATAGTATTTTTCCCATATCTCAGTTCGAAGAGCATCCTTTTCTTTGCTGATCTGTGAATCTGTAATCTTTACTGTGTTATCAATACGTGCAAGTGCCTCTGCATACACTTTTTTAGATGCCTCATAGTCACTGGATAACTGTACATGACCATAGCTAAATGAAAGATTGACAAAAAGTGTACAGTCTACATAGTAAAGGTTGTCCGTATTCCCTAAAGTGTACTCAGGCTCAGTACGGCTCCATACAGTATTTGATGGAGGGTATGAAACTGGTACTTCTGGTTTATCCGGGCCTAAATGATAAAAGCGATAGATTCCTTGGATATCCGTAACGGAAGCTAAAGATATCGTATCACTGCCAAGTATTTCATTTTTAGCGTTAATAACCTGTACTGAGTAGTTTGTATTCAATACTGAATCTGATTCTGAAACACTTAAAGTTAGATCTGATCCAGTCTGCCGAGTATCATTTTTAAACCACTGAACAGTTCCCAGATTCTTTACTTCAGAGCTTGTCAGCTTTTTAGAGCCTCTTCTGACTTCAAGAGTCAAAGTTGTTTTTATGGACTTGTTCTTGAAAATCTGACCTTGCGAAGATAGCAGTTTAAAACTTAAAGCAGCTTCTCCCGCAACCCCATCTTTTCCGTCCTTACCGTTCGTTCCGTTGGTTCCGTTATGAGAAACAGAATAGGTTTCTGTACTGGATCCATCACTATAGAAGACCTGAGTACAGACCCATAAATACTTTCCTAAAGGCACAACAGGAAAGTCAGTCTGCCATCCAGTCACTGGCTTATCCTGTGCCGTATCTGTGACTGCATATGTGACAATCGTTTTCTTAATATAGACGCTAGTACCATTCTGTACTTTGGTTACTGTCAGCTCATAGCTAGCTTTCACTACACCTTTGTCGTTAACAGCTTCAACATGGTATGTCAAACTTGGATTCAAGCTTGATTTCTCAACGTTGATTGAGTTAGCCGTTGATACAAGCTCTCCATCTAGGTACCAGTTTATTTTGAACTGATCCGTGATATCTTTGCCGTTATCTTTTACAAGGGCCACAAGAACAGTACGTTCTGTATCTTCATTTAAAACAGTGCCATTTGAACTACTGACAACTAGCTGATATGTTTTATTCTGTTCAATCAGTCGATTCATTTCGTCAATCAATTCATTTGAAATTCCTGAAGCCATTTCTGTGAAATTATCAAAAGTTGTCTTGCATCTGTCTCTATCAGTAAAACTGATCTCCTGTTCTACGACTCGAGCCTGCAGATACATAACCGGCGCATATTCAGTATCCTCAATCGTAAATGTATCTCCTATATTAGCATCAATGTAGGCATCTACATCATATGTGACAATAGGATTGACATGCTTCTTTAACTCAGCTAGCGCCTGGCCATATAAAGTATTCACATTCTTTGTTTCATAGGACCATATCTCTACGGCATACATATCATTACTGTGATCCGTTAAAAGAGTCGATGGAAACCGGTCCCTAGCCTGAGGTGCTAGAAGATTATTACCACTGACCATGTACTCAACATTGCCATTTGCATCGTATTCTTTTTTTCCATTTAATGATGTTAACTGCAACCCATCTGTGCCGGTTGGCCGAATACCTGTATAAAGTTCAGTAATATCACTGGTTTTTACAATTGAATGGATGTCATTAGGATATCTTAAAATAGTTCCTGTACGATTTGTTCCAAGACCTTGATTCGAACCGGAATGTTTACGATAAACGTTCAGAGTTACGCCTTTTAATGAATAGTCATCGTTCAATTCTGTAATGAACTCCAGCTCTGCATCAAAAACATTGGCCAATGAATAAAGGCGGCTCAAAACAGTGGCCGTACCATCCCAATCATGACGAATTGACTTGTTAGATACCTCATTGATTCGAACTGTAAAGGAGCGCTCAAAGCCCCAGGCCTTAATATACTCAACGAAGCTCATGGCCCTTGGCGACTTATAAGCATCGATCTGTTCGTTTGTTAATTCTAAACTTAGCCCATAAGCTTCGACTATTACTGTCTTTCTTGATTTTTCAACATTCATAATCGTCAAGTGATACCCTTTATCCTTGTACTTGAAAGACAACTTATTTCCTTCAACCAGATATTTAGCATCTTCATGTGCTGTGAGTGTTTTAAAGCCAAAAGTATATGCAGATCCACTTAAATATGTATGTAACGTATCACTCCAGTATGGCATCGCCTTATCAACATCATTATCCAAATGTGCAAGAACTGTACCATAGGGATCCAATACTGCGATTCTGACTTTTTGTAATACCGTCATAACCAGGCCTCCCGAATACGAACAGTTACATCAGGCTGTTTCCTACAAAAATCAGAAACATGAAATTCGATATCTGTTTTTCCTGGAGGAACTTTAAAATACTGAGTTCCTACAATTTCATCGCCCGGCCTATCCATTCCGTTTACATATACATGCGATGTTTCCCCATCGATGTTGATTACTGTGCCTGCTGGATATCTGTTAGGAACATCTCTCCATTTGCTGACATGCTGTTTGTAGAAGTTGATTACATTAAAGCCAGCGAAAGTCATAAACTGATTTCCCGCTCGGTTTCCCCACTGCTTAACAGCAACCTGTATCTTCGCACATTTCATATCTGCAATTTCTGGGATCGTGTAGTTATAATAACCACCCCAGTAGAAGAAACGTATATTTGCGCCTTCCTTTAAGATGTCACAATGTCCCCAATCCCAGTACCAAGGATTCTGGGTATGTAGGTGAGACGTTGTATAGCTCCAGTTTCTCAGCACCTTGCCATTAGCCCATATTTCATAGTGACCTGTATTTCCAACTGCATCTGTCTTATACCAGTTACATCCACAGATAAGTTTGTTGTCTGCTGTTAAGAAGTTGATACACATCTCTCCTGTTTGGCCCATCAGACCTGCATAGAATAATATGTGGAAATAACAGTAGAAATTTTTAGATCCACTAGAGTCTCCGTTTGAGTCTGCTGGCAATACAAGAGTTCTTAGGCCACCATTAGCAGAGCCTTTTTTATTTCCTGTACTACCAAAACCTAAGAATCTATTGTTAAACCACGTATGAGCAAATAAGGCGCCATTTGCGCCATATTGTGGATGCATAACATCCGTACCGCTTGTATCATCCTTACAGTTAAAAAAGCTGTCTAAGGAAGCAAGGTGTTCATTCTGTTCATATGTTTCTGTATCCAATTCTTCGATTTTACCGTATTGCATGACACCTTCAGTTGATACTATTCCAACATATCCTGTTTCTGCAGTGCAGTTAATCTGATAGTCAACGGTTGCAGGTAAAGTTCCTTCGTTCTTTACAGTTAAAGATCCTGAAGACGTTGTAAACTCCTTCAGGGCTGTACTGTACTTTCTTGGATCAGAACAATAAATTTCAATTTCTCCAATAACACAATTAGAGCCGGCATCAACTTCTGTGTTTGATAGCTTGGTACCAATAAAGTACTTATCTAATTCGTCATTGAAAATGATCTGAACCTGTTCTTTATTGAGTAAAGAGTTCAGTTTGTTATAAGCCTGTCTATAGTCATAATTGCTATCTGCTTTTAGCAGGTACTTTACTGTTATAGTTCTAGGCTTAAGTCTTTTAGAGTTATATATAGTTCCATCCATTCCATCAACCTCGGTCTCAAGAACTTCAGATCCTAACAGCTCTCTACCACTCACTGAGAGTGTTCGATAGCCTTTTATTTCGTTTTCAATAAAAACACCATCATAGCACATTGCCTCGGCCGGCAAATCTGCACCGGCCTGAGGTTTTGTGTCTATTGTGTCCACAAAGTTATAGAGCATTATTTAACACCTCTCAATGTTTTATTAAATTTCTGTGATCTAGCAAGTTCTGCCTGGTCATACTTAGCAGTTGCTCTCGCCATTTCACGACCATCTATTTCTAAAGGCACCTCAATGATGTATTCACCGCTCATTGAGTACGTATAGTCACTATTCAAAGATGTCGTCATTCCTGAATAAGATAAGTTAGGTTGCAGCATGTTTGGCATATACAAGATGTCTGAAGCAACTTCTTTGACTTTTGCCTTCATAGCCTTCATACCATTGACTAAACCTTGGGCCCACCATATACCATTCTTATACTGAACTTTAGAAGGTGATCCAATCTTAGCCTTGGCCTGAATTGCCGCATCTGCTGCAGCTGCCAAACTAGCGGCCGCCGCTCTGACTGAACCTTCGCTTGCCCTTAAGCCGTTTGCAAGTCCTTGGCCAATCATCTGACCACAATATTGTGCTCTTGACTGACACGCATTGAATGCACTAATAATGTTATTGCATGACGATCTTGCAACAGACACGCCCCTTGATAAGCTTCCTTTAAGTCCTGATGTAAACTTAGTACCCATTGCAGTTCCTGAAGTCGAAGCCCTAGCTTCAGCTGCAGACATTGCACTGATAATGCTATTTAATGAGGCTGTCACTGTAGCCGATGTACTGGCAAATGTAGTACCTACCATACTGATAGCCGTTACAAGGGCCATCATCTGAGTACCAGCACTACCTATGCCTACAGAAGCTGCAGATATAGCTCCTATACCGGCTGCAACTGCCGCTAAGCTAGCTCCCATATCCAATAGATTTAATCCTGTAATAATCTGAATGCCTTTAGCTAATTCCTTGAACCCTTTACCAGCATTCAAGGCAGCCGTACCAATAGAATCAATAACACCAGATACAGACTGTAATACGCCTGAGACTGCTTCTCCAAAAGCAGTAATAACTCCTGATATTCCATCGAATACCGTTGCAATAATGTTTCCGAATGACTCTATTGTGCTACAGATACCTTCAAAGACTGTCTGAATCACTGGTCCTAACGCAGTCACAACAGTAGCTACACCATTCAGAATCATCTGCAATCCTTCACCCTGTGAACCGGCTAAAGCAAATGCAGCGCCAACTGCAAGAGCGGCCGCAGCAATACCTAACCATGTTGTTGGTGGAATCATAGCCAAGGCCTCACCAAGTCCTCTGAAGATAGTCGCAATACCGGTACCAATACCTTGTGCTGCTGTTGAAATAGCACTACCTAAGGATGTCACAATACCTGAAATAGCGGTTCCTAGAGTTTCAATTACTAAGGAAATTCCTTGAGTGATACTATCAAGAATACCTGAGATAGCCGTTCCAATACCTTCGATACTTGTCTTGATCGTATTGCCAACAGATTCAACCACTTTAGCGATACCTTCATACTTGGCCTTGATCTTGTCAATTCCGCCTGTATTTGGAACACTGCCCCCAGATTCATCTGAATCGTCTTTCTTCTTTTTGAAAAGATTCTTTAATGGATCCAGGCTCTTTGTGCTTGCAGAGTCCTTGATAGCACTTATAAGATTTTTTACATTGCTAACAGCATCTTTAGCATTAGCGCCGGCATTCTTAGCCGCACTTCCAAAGTTCTTCAGATGTGATATTCCGCTTTGTACGGCTTTATATCCTTTAAAAGCCAGGAATAAGCCAGTCACTGCTTTAAGTGCGGTTTGAATCGTTCCTGGATCCAGTGCACCTACAAACTCAGCAATCTTTTTAACAACATCGGCAATATTCTTTACAACTTTACCGAAGGCATTCGCAAGATTTTCGATCACACCACTTTGAGCGCAGGCATCCATTACATGAAGTACTGCGTTCTTAACAGCACTTAAGGCAGATGCACAAGCCTGTATAGCTCCAGTATCTCTGAATTTCTCCCAGGCACCTTTCAAGGCTTTTGCCATGTCAGAGAAAACCTGTTTTACCTGATTACAAGTATTGGTAATTCCATTGATATCGATCAGGCTTGAAAACTGACTTGCGATTTCTCCAGCAAAATAAGAAGCTGTACCAACAATTTGACCAAAGATATTTGCAATAGTTTCTAAAAGCATAGAGTTTGCCAAGGCATCCCCTATTTTATTAAAGGCCTGACCAAACTTGTCTAATGCTTTCTTCGCTTCTTGAATAGCGCCGGTATCCTTAAATGCATTCATTGCACTTCTTATTTTTGTCTTCATAGTGTTGATTGCACTCATAAAGTCCTGTAGGATAGCAGGCTTAAATGTATAATCGATACCGTCCTTAGTCTCCATAAAGGCTCCTGAAAGGCTATATATAGATGATTTAACCTTATCCAGGATATCCACAAAGCTTCCAAATCCCTGACTGTCTAGAATGTTATTAAAGGCACTGATGATACGCATTTCAGTGTTCTCTACGGCAGACTTAATGTTTGTAAATCCTGTACGAATTGTTTTAGATGCGCTTAAGGCAGTCTCGGCAAAACCACCTGCTTCTGTATCACACTCAATCAAAGCTGCATTGAACTGATCAAATGTAATCTGACCGTTCTTCATGGCATTGTAAAGCTCAGTTGTATTACCTGAAACAATACCTAGCTTTTTAGCTGTTTTAGTCAAAGCAGGTGCCATAGTCTCCTGAAGAGTTCTCCAGGACTGCATATCAGGCTTGCCAACGGCCAGCATCTGAGAATACTGCTGCTGTGCTCGACTGACATCTTCTGTGGAAGCACTGGATGCCAGCAAGGCATGGTTCAAGGCGATAGCCGTATCTGTAGCCTTGCCCATGTTTCCTGTGACAGATGTTAAAGACTGTGCACTTCTAACGATATCCGCTAAAGAAGTAGGCAATCCCTGTACAGAGGCATTTAATTTTGATACAGAAGCTTTGGCAGCATCTGTTGAAAAGCCTAAAGAGTTCATTACTTTTGGATAACCGTGTAATGTATCAAATCTTGTAATAGCTCCATCTAGTGATGTGGTCACTGTGTTCATAGCGACGCCTAAGGCTTTCGTTACACCTACACCGGCTACAATAGACTTGACTTGAGATCCAAAGGAATTACATACTCCCAGGGCCTTTTTGAACGTGGACGACATGTTTTTATCGGTAGCCGATAGTATGGCTTCAACGCTATAGCTTTCTGCCATATGTGTACCTCCTTATGTTCGTCTAGTTCTCCTTTTCTTCTTTATTTTTCATAAATTCGCTTACGCGTTCCAGTATGGACTTTTTCTTTGTATTCTTTTCACTACATAACCTTTCAAGAGCCGCGTCATAATCAAAAAATTTCTGAAAGGTATCAAATACTTCTTTAATCTTATTGCCTGACTTTTTCTTGGCCTGAGCGGTCATATTTAAATAGGCTTGAAGATGTAAATGATAAAGCTGATCTACTTCTGCATATTCGAGTGCTTTAATCTTCAATCGATATTCCTTAGGTGTAAGTGCATCAACTTCACTTAGGTTCTTAAAGTTAAAGTAACGAAAGCAGTTAATCGCTATCTGTTCATACTGTTCGTTGAAATCAACCTTTTCTATGCTTCCTGAGGTGCTCTGTTCTTCATCGGAATGTACCCTGTCTCCAATAGCATTTTGCTTACGATTGTATGAGATACATTCGCAGTAGATAAAAAATCAAGCACGCTATCTACTAGACCCTCGATATCTTCTACATCAACGATATATTTTTCTAGATCCTCTTTCTTTACTCTTGGCTTTTGTCCGGCATTCATAGCCATTAATACAGTTACAAGAGCTTCCATATCGCCGGCAAGCATAAAGGATACCTGATACGATAATCCGACATCTTTTTTCACGTTCTCATCAACACTGACTTTTACTCCCTTGTTGATTTCACGTAAAAAAGCAAAGTCCGCGGTAAAGTCATATAAGGTTCCGTTAATTTCAAGTTGTAATGGTTTCATTTTTAAGTCTCCTTTTCTTTAATAAGTAAAAAGGACGTGCTGTATCAGTACGTCCTCTGTATTTGTGTTAACTATTTTGCAGCTGCTTGAGTTGTATCCTGGAATGCATACTCAATTAAAGCTTTCTGTTCGGCAGTAACTGTTGCATATCCATCCGCACCTTTTCCTTCTACCTGGAATGTCAATTCCAATTGTGCTAAATCATCTGAGGCAGAAGTTTCAGTCTTTTCAGTCAAATAGGCATGATAATAAGTTGCTTTATACTTATTTCCAGCACCTGAAGTCTCTGGCTCTTTCATGTTGATCTTCCAAAGTTCTACTTTTTTACGATTTTTCAAGGCGCTTGTTAAATCATCAATCAAAGTGTCTCCCTTTGATAGAATTGAAGACGCAGTAATTTCGATAGATACACTTCCAGCCTTAGCTACCAAGCCATCTTTGGTTTCTGTAGTATCTGAATCTGCAGACATTGATTCTTCGTTTTCTGTTGTAAAGGCTAATCCCTTTGCAGCTTGACTAGATGCTTTTTCTAATAATCGATACATGTATACAATATCGCTGCCTTGTACTGTTTCTAATACAGCATCTGCGAAAAGCTGTAAATCAAATTTAAGCATTTCTTGTTCCTCCTGTTATTTCATATTCAAGTTCCAGAACGCCATGCATTAATGGCTCACTGGTTGTATTGTCAGACAATATACGTTGTTCTATATGCCTGATTCTCCAGCAGTAGTTCTTCGTTTTTTGAATTCTGCGTGATAGGTCCTTGATCTGCTTTAACAGATTGGATACTGTACCACGTTCTCGACAATTGTTATGCCAGACATTAATAGTCTGATATACTTGACCCCGAATCATGGTTTTATTGTCGTAAGAATCAACAAACTGACTGTCTGCTAGATAAACAAAAGGGTAGGATGTTCCTTCTGGTGGCATAAATCCATCGTAAACACCTACTCCTGGTATATTGTAATTGACCCATCTAACTGGTCGTC
>ULTN01058483.1_pt1 | contig 27744 bp, 28 predicted proteins | sample 1957681 | NCBI WGS metagenome assembly ULTN01 (sample SAMEA4835736, study PRJEB28245) | human gut metagenome | biome: gut microbiome; material: fecal sample | place: Denmark | collected 2008
GCGTACACAGCATCAAGCTTGGCCTGAGCCTGCATCACTTCGCCCATGCCTTCTTCCACAGCCTGACGAACCGTTGCTTCAGGATCAAGCTGCGGTTCCTGCGGCAAATAACCAATCTTGAGATCGTTCTGCCACGTAATTTCGCCATCGATGTCTTTATCGACACCGGCCATAATCTTCAACAGCGTCGATTTACCTGCACCATTGAGCCCCAGAACGCCGATCTTGGCCCCCGGGAAAAACGACAAAGAAATATCTTTGAGGATGAATCGCTTGGGCGGAACCACCTTGGCCACGCGATTCATGGTCATGACGTATTGAGCCATTTGTCCTGATCTTTGATTGAAAATAGAAAATAGAACGTAGAATTATGCCCGTGCCATGCATGGCACACAAACGGAAATGTACGCTTTTCAGGCTACAATTTTGCCTTTTCGCGACGCTTCCTGACTCATTCTTCTTTTTTCTCTTGCATTCATGGTGTCTTTGCGCAATTTTTTGGTTTGCTTCGTAACCGGCATTTGCTTTGCCGGCTCCGTGGCCTGCGCAGAAACACCCGCAGCTGCGGAGGCGCGGCAAGCCGATGATCTGCCCGCCACGGAAGCCGAAGTCTCGCCCCCCGTCGACATCTGGGATCGTATCCGCCGCGGATACGCTATGCCGGAACTCAAGAATAGCCGCGTAAAAACATCGTTAAGAAGCTACAGTCGTAATCCGCGTCACATCGAGCGTGTTTTTGAGCGTGCCGGCAAATATCTCTATCACATCGTCGACGAGATTGAGCAAAGAGGATTACCCACCGAGCTTGCGCTCTTGCCATTCGTAGAAAGTGCTTTCCAACCCGAAGCTCTCTCTCACGCCAAAGCTTCCGGCCTCTGGCAGTTCATGCCTCAGACCGGCAACATCTATTCGCTCCAACAGAATTTTTGGAAGGACGAACGCAGAGACGTGCTGCAGAGTACGCGTGCTGCTTTGGATTACCTCGAAAAGCTCTATCAACAGTTTGGTGACTGGCACTTAGCGCTTGCCGCATACAACTGGGGTGAAGGCAGTGTTTCTCGTGCCATTCGCAGAGCAAAAGCCCGTGGTCGTAAAGCGGATTACGCGCACCTGCGGATGCCCCGTGAAACGGCCTACTACGTACCAAGACTGGAAGCAATCCGTCAAATCGTTGCCGATCCTGAAAAGTACGGCATCAATCTGCCTGAAATTGAAAACGCACCTTATTTTGTTCGTGTCACAAAGAGTCGCGACATTGACATGAAGACGGCCGCAGAGCTTGCCGAAATGGATCCCAACGAATTTCGGATGCTCAATCCCGGTTTCAATCTGCCCGTGATCGTTGCAAGCCACAACTCCGTCATGTTGCTTCCGATGGAAAATCTGGAAGTCTTCATGGACAACCTCGCGAGTTGGGTCAACACTGGAAAGCCACTGTCAAGCTGGGTGCTCTATCACCTTAAAGAAGGTGAAACGCTCGTTGACGTTGCATTGAAATCGGGTATGACCGAAGAAGAGCTTCGGCGCGTCAACCGCATCCCGAAAGGCCGCAAAGTGCTCGCTGGTTCTGCTTTGCTGGTTGACGCCAACGGGCAACTTGCGCCGGCAATTGCGCAGGAAGAACTCAACGCAGGGCTCAAGCTTTCGGCTCCAGAAGTGCGCCGTGTGGTTTACCGCGTGCGTCGGGGCGACTCCATCTACACCATCGCCAAGAAATACGGCATCACACAGCGCTCCATTCGTCGCACGAACAATTTGCGCAGCTCCCGACTGCGCATCGGGCAGCGCCTCGTGCTCGTAATTCCGCCGCGTGCAAATACGCAGCCGCCGCCAGGGAAGAACGTACACGTTGTCAGACGCGGAGAGACACTTTTTTCAATTGCAAAAAAGTACGGTACCAGCGTCTCTAAAATCCGTATCATCAACAATTTGAGAACAACTCGAATCTCAATCGGACAACGGTTGAAGATTCGCTAAAAACAAAAATCCTTACCGAGGAATAAATCATGGGATTTCTGCAAGGCAAGAAACTTTTGATCACGGGCGTGTTATCTAACCGTTCGATCGCCTACGGCATTGCCCGCGCCTGCCACCGCGAAGGAGCCGAGCTCGCCTTTACATACGTCGGCGAACGCTTCCACGACCGTATCGTTGAATTTGCCAAAGAATTCGGCAGCGACATCTGCCTTGAAATGGATGTCACCAAAGATGATCAGATCGCCAATGTGATGGGTGAACTGAAGGAACGTTGGGGCGGTCTGGACGGCTTTGTGCATTCCATCGGGTTCGCTCCGCGTGAATGCATTGCAGGCGACTACCTCGACGGAGTCGGCCGCGAATCCTTCCGCACAGCCATGGAAATTTCCGCGCTGTCCTACCCGGTGCTTGCCAAGGCGGCTTTGCCGCTGATGGAAGGTCGTGCTGCCTCCATCTTGGCTCTCACCTACATCGGCAGTGAACGCACCGTTCCCAACTACAACACGATGGGCGTTTGCAAGGCTGCTCTGGAAGCCTCCACCCGATATCTGGCAGGAAGCCTCGGCCCCAAGGGTATTCGTGCCAACGCCATCAGCTCCGGCCCGATCAAGACGCTGGCCGCCTCCGGCATTCAGAACTTCTCGAAGATCCTGACCTACATGGAACACTCCGCTCCGTTGCGCCGTACGGTCACGATTGATGAAGTCGGTAACACCGCCGCTTTTCTTCTTTCGGATTTGGCAAGCGGTATCACGGGCAATGTGGCCTACGTTGATGCAGGCTTCCACAGCGTAGGCGTGAGCCCGGTGTTGGTAGAAGAGTAACTATTCCTTAGAATAGCGCTTTAAAGCGAGGTGTTGCATGAGAACCTCATGCAACACCTTTTTTATATCTGATTCATGATCTAAATAAGCTCTCAGCGGTCATCAAGATGAAAGGTATCGTTTTAGCCGGTGGTAGCGGCAGTCGTCTCGCTCCACTTACGAACACTACTTCTAAACAGCTCCTTCCCGTATATGACAAACCCATGGTGTACTACCCATTGGCAACGCTGATGGATCTGGGAATCAAGGACGTTCTAATCATTTCAACACCTCGTGATCTTCCCAATATTGAGGCTTTGTTTGGGAGCGGTAATCAATTCGGTCTCAACATCACTTACCGGGTTCAGTCTGCTCCGAATGGCATTGCGGAGTGCTTCCTGCTCGCTGATGACTTCATTGATGAGCCTATTTGCTTGATTCTCGGTGACAACATCTTCATTCTTCGTGAAGAACTATTGCAATTGCGTCAGCTCGTTCAGACCCCTCTGGATACTGCCGCAATTTTGCTCTGTCCGGTGCAAGATCCCGAGCGATTTGGCGTGGCAAATTGCGATGAGAGCGGGCGTGTAGTGAAGCTTGAAGAAAAACCTCGAACTCCAACCTCAAATCTGGCTTCTGTAGGTCTGTATTTTTACCCTGCTGACGTTCTGGACAAAGCTCGCCAATTAAAACCTTCTGCACGAGGAGAGTTAGAAATCACCGACCTCAACAACCTCTATCTTCAGGAAAATCGTCTCAACGCGCTTCGCATGACCGAGTCGTCCCTGTGGCTGGATGCGGGTACTCCGGATTCTCTTCTTCAAGCTTCGATAAAAGTTGAACATGAAATCCGAGAGCACGGTAACCCTGTCGGCTATCTCGAAGTGTTGGCATTACGACGCGGGCTGATAAGCGAGACAAGTTTTGAGACTCTTGTCACTTCATTGAAACCCGGTACTCCCTACCGAGAAAAACTGCGTCAGTTGGCCTTTGGCCGAGATGCCTAACGGAGTTCTTTCATGGAAAAAAAAGAAACGGCAGTCCCCGGCGTGTTCGTGCTGGAACCCCGTGTGTTTGGAGACTCTCGGGGCTGGTTCTATGAGTCATACAATGCCAAAGTTTTTTCAGATCTTGGCATTTGTGCAAATTTTGTCCAAGACAACGAATCTTTTTCATACTACGGCGTACTCAGAGGGCTTCACTTTCAAAAAGGTGAATATGCACAGGCGAAGCTCGTTCGCGTACTTTCTGGTCGCGTTCTGGATGTAGCTGTTGACATCCGCGCAGATTCCCCGACATACGGCAAGCACGTAGCCGTTGAACTTTCGGCAGAAAACAAGCGACAGTTGTTTATTCCCCGTGGATTTGCGCACGGCTTTGCTGTGCTGTCAGATACCGCACACTTCGCGTACAAGTGCGACAACTTCTACGCGCCGCAATGTGAAGGCGCTATCTTCGCTCTTGACGAGTCTCTCGGCATTGATTGGCAACTTCCTCGCGAAGCATGTCGATTCTCCGATAAAGACCTTGCCGCCGCCTCCTGGAAAACGTACTGCGGAACCCCTGTTTTCCGATTTGTGGAGTAACCCGTCATGCTACTCATCACCGGAGCAAACGGACAACTAGGAAGAGCAGTCAGCGAACAGTGCTTGCTTCAAGGTATTCCGTTTTATCCTGTCACCAAATCCGAACTTGATATCACCTGTGCGTCAAGTGTAAACAAGCTTGTTTCCGAACAAAAGTTCGACTGCATCATTAACTGCGCGGCCTACACGGCTGTTGACGCAGCTGAAACTGACGTTGCCAATGCCTACAGCGTCAATGCATTTGGTCCATGGACGTTAGCCTCCACCGAAGTGCCGATTCTTCATGTCTCTACGGATTACGTATTTGACGGCACAGCAGTTTCACCCTATGAAACAAATGACCTCACACGACCGTTATCCGTTTACGGCTTGACCAAACGGGCTGGGGAAGTCTCTCTTTTAGAAGGGAAATTCAGCGGGATCATCATTCGCACAGCCTGGGTCTACTCCAAAGCAGCCGAGTCACGCAACTTCTTTAATACGATTTCGAGACTTGCTGCGGAGCGCGACACCTTACGTGTGGTCAGCGATCAAACCGGAGCTCCGACCAGAGCCAAAGATCTTGCTCTGGCCTTGTTGGCCTTGTACAAGCAAGGCGCACACAAGCGACCCATGCATGTAGTTCACTTTACCAATGCAGGTCAATGTTCCTGGTATGACTTCGCTTGCGAGATTGTGAAAACAACAAGCAGTTCCTGCGCAGTTGTTCCCATCACAACTGCGGACTATCCGACAAGAGCCTTACGCCCTGCATTTAGCGTTCTTTCCTTGAAGTCTCTTGAACCCTACGGGATCAAGCCTCGTTCCTGGCTTGAAGCTCTTACCAATGAGTAACAAACAGATGTTTGAAAAATCTATCCTTGTGACCGGTGGTGCAGGCTTTATCGGCGCCAATTTTGTCAGCCATTTTGCCAAAGCATATCCCCACTACCGAATTATTGATCTGGACGCTCTCACCTATGCAGCCCACCCTGCTGTTTTCGAGTTGCAAGCTCAGATGGACAATGTCGTTCCCGTCCGGGGCAATATTTGCGATGCGGCTCTGATCCGACGGCTGTTACGTCAGTACGCCATTACCGGTGTCATCCACTTTGCCGCTGAAAGTCATGTTGACAACTCAATCGCAAATCCGTTGATTTTCGTGGAAACAAATGTCAACGGGACAGCTAACCTTCTGAATGAGTGCCTCAACTACTGGCAAGAAATCAACTGCATGGAGTCTGCTCGTTTCCACCACATTTCAACCGATGAGGTATACGGCAGTCTTGGTGCCGAAGGCTTCTTCACGGAAGAAACCCCTTACGCGCCTAACAGCCCTTATTCCGCCAGTAAAGCCTCTTCTGACTTGTTGGTTCGTGCCTATACCCACACATATGGGTTAAACACAACGATTTCCAACTGTTCCAACAATTACGGCCCCTGGCAACACAGCGAAAAATTCATTCCTACCATCATCCGCAAATGTTTGGCTCATGAGCCCATTCCCGTCTACGGTAAGGGACTCAACATTCGCGACTGGCTGTGGGTAGGGGATCACTGCCAAGCTATTGACCTGATCTTTCACAAAGGCAAAGTCGGTGAAAGCTATAACGTTGGGGGGCACAACGAGAGAACCAACCTGCAAATTGTCGATACGGTCTGCAACGTTCTCAACGAACTGCGTCCCTGGAGCGGACATGACTATAACGAACTACTCAGCTTCGTGAATGATCGTCCCGGTCATGATTTCCGATACGCGATTGATCCCTCCAAGATCTCGAAAGAACTGGGTTGGACCTCGCAAACCACTTTTGAACAAGGAATCCGTCAGACTGTTCAGTGGTACCTGCAATAGTTGATAGTCTCTGAAAGAGAAAGCCGAGCTTGAGCAATGGCCACTCCAGCTCGGCTATTTCTTTGGCTTGAGAAACAAGCGGCTACTTACGACGCGCTTTTTCTTTCTTGCGGCAATCTTCGCAAATACCGTAAAGAGACAACGAGTGCCCTTCCAGTTCAAATCCGAGACGCACAGCAATCTGTTTCTGGCGCTTTTCGATCTCTTTATCAACGAATTCCTCGACACGTCCGCAGCGTGTGCAGACAATGTGATCGTGATGCGCCCCGTCATCCATCTCATAGCTGGCGCGGTCATTGCCAAAATAGTGACGAACGATGAGCCCCGCCGCTTCAAACTGGGTTAAAACGCGATAAACAGTAGCGAGCCCCACCTCAATGTTTTCGGCAACTAACTGTTTGTAGATGTCTTCTGCAGTCAAGTGTCGCACAGCTCCTGCTTCCTGAGCTTTTTGGAAAAGCTCCAGAATGCGCATGCGCGGCGCGGTTGCTTTAAGCCCCACATTTTTGAGTTCCTGTTCGGGCTCAAGCATCTCATGTTCATTATTTACGCTCATTGGCTATCCTCAAGAGGCTCATTTCAATCCGATACTCGCTATCATAACGGGAAGTTTTCAATTTACGAATTTCGAGGCGTTTTCTCGACTGTTTTCCCATGTCCTTGCGCACACTTCTTATCACCGCTCCTCTTGCCGTCGGTTTGATCGCGCTGTCCGGCTGCAACTTCAATAGCTATGTCTACCGTACCGATGTCCACCAAGGCAACCTGGTCACCAAAGAAATGATTGACCAGCTTCAAGTCGGCATGGCTCGTCAGCAAGTTCTCTTCCTGATGGGAGAACCGCTCATTGAAAGTCAGTTCCATCGCAATCGCTGGGACTACACCTACTATCTGAATCCGCGCTACGGTGACATTCAGATGCGTCGTGTCACGCTTTACTTTGATGAACAGGACATCCTTACCAAGATTGAAGCGGGTCGCGTTCCGACCGAAAAACAGGCTGACGAAATGATCCTCGGCCGCGAAACGGACTTCGCTCCGACGCCTCTCGTGCGTCCTGAAGATCAGTAAGGAGTCAAACCGTGAAAATCGCTGTTTCCGGCGCAACCGGCCGCATGGGCAAGCTCATCATTGAGACCATTCTGAATTGCGATGATGTGGAGCTTGTGGCTGCCGTCACTGCTCCTGATGCCCCAGAAATCGGAACAGATGCGGGAGCCTCTCTTGGCAAAACCACTGGTGTGTTGATCTCGGGCACGACTCAAGAAATTGCCAAAGCCGATGTGCTGATTGATTTCACGCGCCCGGAAGCCACTCTGACCTACCTGCCTTTCTGCGTTGAACACAATGTTGGTATTGTCATTGGCACGACCGGCTTTGACGCTCAGGGCAAAGAACAGATTGCAGAAGCCTCAAAAACTGTTCCCGTTGTTTTTGCACCCAACATGAGCGTCGGGGTTAATTCCGTTCTGAAGCTTCTCGAAATTGCCGGTGACATGCTCTCGCAGTACGACTGTGAAATCGTTGAAATGCACCACAAACACAAGGTGGATGCGCCTTCCGGCACGGCTCTTGAAATGGGGAGACGTGTGGCACAGGGACGCGGCGTTGATTTCGATTCCGTTGCTGTTCTCAGTCGAAAGGGACATACCGGTGAACGCCCCGATGGTGCTATCGGTTTTGCCGCTCTGCGCGGCGGAGACGTTGTCGGTGACCATACCGTGATTTTTGCCGGCCCCGGTGAACGCATTGAGATCAGCCATAAATCGGGTTCACGCGCAGGCTACGCACAAGGTGCCGTGACGGCAGCGCGCTTCCTGAAAGACAAACCCAACGGACTTTTTTCCATGTCCGACGTGCTCGGATTCAACTGAATTTGTTTTTCCGCGTAAAAAGCCACGCAGACAAACGCATTGAGTGGCAAAATTCGCAAGCAAACTTTTCCTAGGTGCGCAATATACACTGCGCATGCTCTAACGAGGTAACAAATGAACGACCAGCTTGACAAACTTGAATCTTCCGTCGCCCGCCTTGTGCAGGCCTACAACGAAATGAAGGCTGAAAATGCAGCCCTCAAGGCTCAGCTTGCAGACAAGACCGCCGCCGTCGAACTGCTCGAGGAAGAAGCTGCCGCCGTGCGCAGCCGCATCGATTCGCTGATCGTCTCTCTGACGGCCGACCAGCAGACGGAACAGCCTTCTGCTTAATCGGAACATTGTCAGGTAGAAAATCGGAGTCATAAAGCATGCCACGCATCAAACTAACCATCTTGGATCGCGAGTATCCTTTCGAGGTTTCCGAGGAAGACGTTGAGAATCTACGCAGCGCCGCCGAAATCCTCAATACGCGTGCATCTCAAGTACGCTCGGCCAATCGTTCGCTTACCCCTGAACGCGTTGCCGTGATGGCGTCGTTGCAGATCGCTTTTGACTCCATTACCGGCCGTCTCGGTCAGGTCCCTGTCGATGAAGCAACTGTTTCGCGTGTTGCCGCGCTTCGCATGAAGTGCGATGAAGCTCTGGATCCCGCACTCGAAAGCTGAATTTTTCCAGCTTTTGTGTAAATGTTCCCCGAAAGGCCGCTGAAAATAAGCGGCCTTTCCTTATGTCCTCAGGAGTCAATAGCAGGGAACGCGCCTCCTTGACTCAAGTCAAACTCCATTTTCTTATCCGACGCCAAAGCATCCAACGATAGTGCGATTAAGGCCGCCCAATGGCAATCCATCGTGCGTGAAAACGTCCGTGGAATAAGGCGCTGCGGCGTGTTGCCTCACCTCTTGGTTTGGTTGGCTGTCAAGTTGCCGAAACCTGCCTGACTTCTTTTTCCGAGCTGCAAAAACCCTTGCCAGTACTTGTGTGTATTGGCAAAAACTTTCACTAAGCGAGCCGAACCTGTTGTCTGTTCTTGCTGCCCGACGTCATTAAGCGTCTCAGTGTTCGTTACGTTATCAACAGAAGAAAATGTTGAACGTTCTTATTCGACCTTTTTATCGTCATGACCGCATTGGCAAATGCGGCGCTTCTGACGTGGCCATGATGGAGATCCGGACCTCTGTTCCTCTTTTTTATAGCGACGCAAAAATACGTCAAAAGGCCGCACAGGTTTAGCAGAGGCCGGCGTAACCGGTTTTTACATCATTGAGCTTGGATCAATCACGGCGAGCATTTCGTCTTTCTCCTAGGCTGCCGTAACAGGCATCCTTCTCCAGTCCTGTCCCTTGCTTGCCACCGCCCAGCACTGGCGTGCCATGCGGTTGGCGATGGCAACCATTGCCACCTTCTTGGGTTTCTTTGCCAAAATGTTTTTCACCCAGTCTGTCCGGTATTTCGACCTGGCCACCGCATGAGCTCCCTGTACCAACAAAGCTCGCAGAGCTTTATCGCACCGGCCGGGAATCTTTGTGGTGACAGTCTAGCCGCCACTGCCCGTATGCATTGGCACCAAGCCAAGATAAGCTGCAAACTGCCGGCCCGAAGAAAATTGCGTTGGATCGGCAAGCAGCACGCACATATACGCCATAATCGTCTCGCCAATGCCCGGAACTGTCAGAAAGTGCTTTGCATTTCTGGTTTGATTGGCAAGCCTGCTGATTTCGCGCTGAAGCGTCTTGATCCGATCATGCTCGTCACGAATGCTTTTGATCGTATCGCGCAACATGTCGATCACCAACTGCACAGCGTCACCCTCAAGGCTGTTGATGCATTCATCAACCTTTTTATCGAATTGATCAACGCTCTTTGGCATAACATGTCCGTATTCGGCAAGTAAGCCGCGCACGTGGTTGATGCGGGCTGTGTGCTGTTTGATCAGCAAGGCTCGCATTGTCAGCAGCGTCTGGATGTCACGTTCCGTTTCCGTCTTGACAGCAACGGCCCGGACTCCGCTTACTAGGGCATGGTAGACGCCCTCGGCATCAGCCTTGTCACTCTTGTTGTGACGAACAAAAGGCTTTACGAGCTTGGGATCCATCAGCCGGACAGTATGGCCGAGTGCCTGCAGTTTGCGGGCCCAGTATTGGGAGCTGCCGCATGCCTCCATGCCGATAAGGCATTTGCCGCAATTGGCAAGGCTCTCCAGCACCTTATCCCGTTTGATCTGCACGTTGGTGATCTCTCCGGTCTGCGTATCGCAGCTATAGATTTGAAACACGCTTTTGGCAATGTCGATGCCGATGAGCTTCGTGAAGTCACAAAACTGATTAAGATTCGCCATGAGGGCCTCCTTTAAATGTTGTGCTAGAACATTTTGGCGCTTAGATGCCGTAAAAGACCGCGGGTCTTCAGGAGGTTCCTCACCCTTCACGGACTTGACACATGAAGCCGTATGCGGCGTGACGCCCTATGCGGGGTCGTGCGTCAATTCATCATCGGCACCAACTCCCTTGAAACCCCAAGAAAGCGCCGGCTGCTTGCCGATGCTAAGCGGTGTGACTGAAAGAAAGACGTCATCGCCGACAGCAAAGGGGAAAGCGTTGCGATAACAGCGTGTGTCGTCATCACGTTCTCAGCCAAAGCGTTAAAACTCAGGCTGTCCGCGCATTCTCGCGGGCCGCGCAGAGTCGGACTTCTCCTATCTGCGCACTCCAAGTGTATGCCTTACGATGAAACAAGCTTGTGCGGGCAAGGCAAGGCGTATTCTGAAGGGCCGGGAAAAACTTTGGGTGAATCCGCCGCCAGGCGGAGAGGGCAAAGCCCTTCTCAGGTTGGCTCACCGAGCTAACCGTCCTCAAACTCTTAACCTCATTTCCGGATTGTTAGAGAACGCCACAAGCTTTGTACTAATGGGTACTACGCTTAATCGGGTACCTGAGGTCATTATCGTTTTATAATTGTCCTACCCTGTGAAGTTTCACCAGCGGCTCCAATGTTCCTAACCTATGCATTCGTGCAAGGCCGTTTAACTCGAGAGCCGATAGTGCAGCGGGCACGCGTTGTCCGCTCCGTTTTCCGCTCCAGCCGCGGCCACCCTGACCTTTCGGTTCAGGTAACGTAGCCGGAAACCACAGGGTCTTCCTTTTCCCGCCTTCGTCAATTCCTGCCCCAACCTCGCCCTGCCCTCTTTGGCGCAGGTATCATGTACGCCGCAATTCGACAATTCTGCGGGAAGCGTATTCATGTCTTGGGAAATTGTTGCGGCTTTGCTTTGTTTAGGCGCTTGTACCGGTTTTTTGGCCGGACTCCTCGGTATCGGCGGGGGCATGGTACTCACGCCTTTCATGACCATGCTTTTGGTCTATGCCGACGTGCCTGATACAGCCATCGTTCATACAGCCATCGCGACATCTTTGGCTACCATCATGTTCACGTCGCTTTCTTCGGTGCGAGCGCATCACAAGCGCGATGCAGTGCTCTGGAACGTTGTTGCAGCAGTGGCACCCGGTATCTTGGTAGGCGCACTACTCGGAGCCAAAATCTCCAGCCTTCTCCCAACCTTCTGGATTTCTCTCGTCTTCGTCTGTTTTGTCGGCTTTTCCGCTGTCAAGATGTTCATCAACTCCAAACCGGAACCCAAAAGAACTCTTCCGGGAATGGCAGGAATGTTTGGCGCCGGTACCGGCATCGGGGTTGTCTCGGCATTGGTCGGCGCCGGAGGCGGCTTCATTTCCGTTCCGTTCATGGTGTGGTGCAATGTCAAAATGCATAACGCCGTAGGAACCTCTGCCGCTTTGGGCTTTCCGATCGCCGCTGCCGGAACCCTCGGCTATATCATTACCGGCTGGGGAGAACCGGGCCTTCCGCAGTTTCCCATGATGTTGGGCTATATTCATCTGCCTGCCTTGTTGTCTGTTGCGGCAGCAAGCATTTTTACCGCGCCGTTTGGCGCCAAGGTCGCCCACAGCATCGACACGAAACCCTTAAAGCGCATCTTTGCCTGCATGCTGCTAGTTCTCGCGGGCTATATGCTAACGCGCGCCATCAGTTCCCTTTGATTGTTTAACTTCGTCTTTTTTTCTGTTGTATGCCTGAATTCACTTTGCCTCCTGTCCGTGCTGTAGAACCTGAAACCATTGCGACGCATCTTTTTCATGTCAAGGAGGTCGCACCGCTTGTTCACTGCATTACCAATGACGTTGTGCAGGAGATTACGGCTAACGTTCTACTTGCGATGGGCGCATCGCCCGCTATGGTCATCGCCTGTGAAGAAGCCGCACACTTTGCCGCGATTTCTTCTTCCGTGCTGATCAATGTCGGTACTCCCCGTCCGGATTCGTTGGAAGCCATGCATCTGGCTGCCAAAAGTGCCGTTCGACACAATGTTCCCTGGGTACTGGATCCGGTTGCAGCCGGTGTTATTCCCTGGCGTGACAAAATGATCCAAGGCCTTTTGGCGCTTCACCCGACGGTGATCCGCGGTAACGCCTCAGAGATTTTGGCTCTTGCAGGAATGGGCAAAGGTGGTAAGGGGGTTGACAGTACCGACTCAAGCGATGCTGCTCTTGAAGCCTCCGTCAAGCTTGCTCGTGAGTACGACACCATCGTTTGCGTCACAGGCAAAACCGACTACGCTACCGACGGCAAGGAAATTCTTTCTTGTACCGGCGGCTCCGTTAAGGCAACGCTTGTGGTCGGAACCGGCTGCTCCCTGTCAGCCATGGTGGCAGCCTTCGTTGCTCAAACCGAACATCCCCTTGAAGCTGTCATTTCTGCTTGTGCGCTAGCCAAACGTGCCGCACAACAAGCTGCCGGCGTAGCCCGCGGCCCGGGTAGTTTTGCCGTGGCTTACATTGACGCGCTGAACCTTCTGCAAGCCAAGGACTTTTATTGATGCGACAACCCATCGATCTTTCCGTATATCTGGTACTGGACCCCGATTTGTGTGGCGGTGCTCAAGGCATGATCGACACCACGCGCGCGGCAGTACAAAACGGTGCCACCTGCGTTCAATTGCGGGCTCCGCATTGGAAAAAGAGGGCACTGGTTGAGTGCGGCCGTGCACTGAAGTCTGTTCTCGCCGACTTTCATGTTCCTCTGATCATCAACGATCATGCCGATATATGCCTTGCCGTTGATGCCGAAGGCTTGCATATCGGGCAGGACGATTTATCTCCCAGCGATGCTCGCGCCATCATCGGAAACGATAAGGTCCTAGGGCTTTCCGTGTCCAATAAACAGGAACTGTCCGCTGTAGATGTTCGGTTGGTTGATCATCTTGGAATCGGACCGATTTTCTCGACGAGCACGAAACCGGATGCGAGCGAAGCGCTTGGCATTGAGGGTTTCGCACTACTGGCCTCACGCAAACCCTGTCCCGTTGTTGCCATCGGCAGCGTCAAAGTACCCATTGTTGGCGACTTAATTCGTGCCGGAGCCGATGGGGTGGCTGTTGTTTCAGCTATATGCGGACAAAAGAATCCCGGTGCAGCGACAAGAGAACTGGTTGACGCCGTGCAAATGGCTCGAATCTAGAGCGCAACTAAGCACTCTCACCTAAAATAGGAGTTTGAATCAATATCAGAGGATTTCTCATTGCCATGGCAAAAAGCAAACGAACGTCGGTTCGACTAACACTCCAACAGGCAAAACTGATTCTGCTTGCCAAGGCTGTTGAGGAATCCAATGACGCGCACATCAAGTGGACGTCAGCCGACGCCGAAGCCGCAAGCCTTCGTGCCGCCCATACGGTCGGAGAATCCGCCGATGCTGTGAAGCTTTTGACTGAGCGCGCCAAGGTCGTATTGCGTACGGCTTCTGAGCGCGGCGCTAACACAACCGTTAGCACTAAGGCTCGTTTGCCTCAATTTTTCTCACCGCTCTTTGTTCTTCTGGCCTTCGTGCTTGGCGCCTTAACGGATCGCATTGCAAGCCCTGAGCACATTGTCAATCTGCTCTCCCCTCCCTATTGGGGAGTGATCCTCTGGAATCTAGTTGTCTACATCGCTCTATTTTGCTGCGCAATCGGCCTGGTCGGAACCGGAACCAATCGATTTGCGTTGCCGTTGCGAAGTAGCCTCAACGCATTCGTTCAAAAAACGAGCTACGGCACATTGCGTCGCTCCGGTTTCAAATCGCACTTCTACAGCGAATGGGCATCGTTTGTTGCGCCGCTGATTCGCATGAATGTGGCCCGGACTCTGCATTTTGCGGCCCTCTTTTTTGCTTTGGGCATCATCGTAAGTCTTCTGGTACGTGGTTTTGGTACGTCCTACTGGGCCGGATGGGAGAGTACGTGGCTTGCGGAAAGTCCTGAAAGCGTAAAGGCTTTCATTGACTACACCTACGGCTTCATACCCTCTGTTGGACCTCTGCCGCCCATGCCGGATCTCGCTCAGATCGTGGAAATGCGGGCAGACCGTCTCCCATATCTCGAAACTCCTATTTCAGCAGCCCCCTGGCTCATTCGAATGATGATTCTGATGGGAGCAGTTGTCATCATTCCGCGTCTGATCTTCGCGTGCTTCGACAGCTGGCGGATGAATCGGTTTAAGTCGCAGACCATGCTTTCGATTGAGTCGCCTTACTTCGAAAACATTCTTGTGCAATGCGCACAGGATGCCGTGCTAGGAAACTTGTTGCTCATCACATCGTCCGTAAATCGTCCCTTGCGAGATCAAACAACCGCTATCCTCTGCAAACATTGGGGGAATGCTGAAGATTCTGCAGTTCAGGCTGTCAACTTTGACGATGAGGGGGCGAGCCTTCCAACAATTCCTTCAGGCCCTCGAAAGCCGATTATACTCGTCTGGTTTGATGGTATTGAAACACCGGAAGATGAAGTGCACGGCGCAGTCATTGAACGTTTGCGTCAATTTTGTGAATTTAATGGCTCTGCTGTCTTTGCCGCACTCCTCGATATGAAGGAGTTTGCCCAACGCTTCGCTTCGATGCCGGCGCGCATCAAAGAACGACAAGAGGCGTGGGAATCTCTGGGCAATTTGCATCAGACCAAGCTATTTGTGTTGCACGACTCTTCCGAGTCTCAGCTACAAGTAATCAAGACAATTCGAGCCTGGGCAGCTCCTCGAATTTCTGCCGATCAAATCGGCCCAATGACTGACACCGACAAGAAGGAAATTGACAATGAGCACTGATCCGATGCGAATTCATCTGAGTTTGGTCAGTCACACCAATATTGGTAAGACGACGTTGGCGCGTACATTGCTAGGCCGAGACATTGGTGAAGTTGCTGACCGAGCCCATGTCACTGAAACGACAGATGACTATGTACTGGCTCGGACTCCTGAAGGATGTGAACTCATTCTTTGGGATACGCCGGGGTTTGGTAATTCTGTCGCTCTCGCCAAACGACTGGAAGGAAGAGCCAATCCGGTTGGTTGGTTTCTATCAGAAGTATGGGATAGGGTCGCTAATAAGTCTCTTTGGTTGAACCAGAAGGCCCTCAAGCACGTTAAAGAGACATCAAGCGTTGTGCTCTATCTTGTCAATGCAACCGAGCTACCTGACTCTGCTCCATACGTGAGTGCAGAAATGCAAATCCTCGAGTGGATCGGCAAACCAGTGATTGTGTTGCTCAATCAAATGGGAGAACCAAAGTCTCCAGAAGCGGAACAAGCCGACGTTGATCGTTGGACATACGCTATGGCCTCATACCCGATTGTGAATTCCGTGCTTCCTATGGATGCCTTCGCTCGGTGCTGGGTACAGGAATTCGCGTTGTTTGACGCCATAGCTAAAGCACTTCCAGAAGAACGTCATGCGACATTTGATGCGTTACAAGAAGTATGGTCAAGAAAGCGCCGAGCGGCTTATAGCGCAAGTATTAAAGCGATGGCCCATTATCTCGAGAAACTTGCCAATGATCGAGAAGTAGTGGAATCCGCGTCCATCAAAGATCAGCTCAGATTGCTAGGAAAACGTCTTGGCCTCTTTAAAAATGAAACAATCGATGATCCAATTGGCGCAGCTCAAACAGCTCTTGCGTCACGAGCTGCTGATGAGTTCTGCGCATTAACAGATAAATTGATAGTCATCAATTCGCTCACAGGGAAAGGAGTTCGGAAAGAAATATTGCGACGCATGCAGAGCGACTGGGAAATCAATCGTACAGTTCCGCTCGCTCCGGCCGCAGTTGTTGGAGCTGTTGGGGCTGGAACATTCAGCGGCCTAGCTACTGATTTCGCAACCGGAGGCTTATCAATGGGACTTGGGACATTAGTTGGTACAGTCGTCGGCGCCCTCGGTGGAGCAGGTCTAGCAACTGCTTATAACCACCAAAAGGGAACCCGTGGGAATGTGGTCACTTGGTCACATGAAGGGATCAAGCATTTCCTTGTTGAGGCAATACTTCTGTATCTTTCTATTGCGCACTATGGAAGAGGAAGGGGGAATTGGGTTCAAAATGAGTATCCAATATATTGGAAAAAAAAAGTATTAAAAATAATTAAGGCACAAAATGATTTTCACCAGAATGTAGCAAAATACATAGACAAATTCATACGAGAATGCTTACAATCGACATACAAATCAGAAAATAATAATTATTATACAAAGTAAGACATCATCAAGCACTTAAATTTGCATTATAAATTCATCATATTTTCGAGATTAACATTTCCCAACACATCAAAGCATTACAGTTCATGCCATATTTCCGATTGAATATATTTTAATGATTTATAGCCAAACAGATGCGCGAAGATATTTCTCAAAAAAAGAGGCGCATATAAATACTGCATCAGATATGCTAAATGTTTATGAAAGACAGTTCACTGACCGATATAAAATAAACGTAAAAAAACAGCATCAATAAATTTAGGCTCATAGGAATTTAATGAAGAAAACCAGTAATACAAAAAACAAGGGATTATTAATAGAGGAGCATGATCGTATGAAAGCAGCAAAGTATATTAGTCAATTTTTAGAGAAAAAAAACAACGTCTTATGGGGTTATATTGGAGGCTTTAACGCCGACATACTTGAACATTTTTGCGAAAATACTAACAATAAATTTATTTTAAACTATCATGAACAGGCGGCCTCGTTTGCAGCAAACGCCTATGCTGTAATAACAGAAACTCCCTCAATAGCAATAGCATCCGGGGCACCGAGTGCTTGCAATTTGGTTGGCGGCATAGCAAATGCATATTTCGATTCGATTCCCTGTGTTTTTATTGTTGGAAGCCCACATTCCCTGGCAATACGAAAAGATAAAAGGATTAGACAAAATGCTTTTGAAGAAATAGATATTGTACATTTAGTGTCAGATATTACGAAATATGCAGTTGCGCTTAGAGATGCTCGAGACATCAAGTACGAATTAGAAAAAGCGTTTCACATTGCTACAACAGGACGCAAAGGACCAGTTTTAATTGATATACCATATAACATAGCTCGAGAGGAAATAGACTGTGCAAATTTAAGGTCGTTTAAACCACAGACAGACTTGAGTTTACAACTAGATATCAAAAAGATACTTGCCATATTTAAGGACTCAAAGAGACCTCTCATTTTAGTTGGAGGAGGCGCACGTAGCAGTAAAGCACGAATGCTGTTAAGAGAACTTCTCAATAAGGTAGAAATACCTGTTGTGGCATCATTATGTGGTCTTGACGTCCTTTCGCATGATCACTCTTGTTATCTTGGTTTTATTGGTCATTACGGAAACAGATACGCGAATATAGCAGTTGCTAATGCTGACTGTTTAGTTGTCTTAGGATCAAGACTTGATGAACGACAGCTTGGGGGATATCGAACAAAATTGAATGACAACGTGAAAGTGATTCGAGTTGATATTGATCCGCATGAATTAGGTCGAAAATTTAGAGAAACAATAAGTATTGAATCATCTGTAGAGTCTTTTTTAACCAGTCTTACCAAAGCAAATTACCAAAACATTAATTTTGACTCATGGGTAAGGATTGTTCAACAATGGAAAAAACGTTATCCTTCCTATATCAGCGATTCAAAAATACTGAGTGCGAATAACTTTATGCATAAGATATCTGACTATCTCCCTGAAGACTGTATTATTTGCGCTGATGTAGGTCAGAATCAAATGAGTGTAGCTCAAGCGATAAGGCTAGATAAAAATCGACGATTGCTAAACTCAGCTGGATATGGCTCAATGGGATTTTCTCTGCCTGCAGCAATCGGAGCAGCCTATGCAAAACCTAGCACGGTGATTTTATCCGTTAATGGCGACGGGGGCATCCAGATGAATATTCAAGAGTTACACACCATTAAGAGAGATAATTTGCCGATAAAAATCATCGTACTAAATAACTCATGTCTAGGCATGATTCGAAAAACTCAAGAAAAATTATTTAAAGGTAAAACGTTTGTATCTGTTGATGGATACTCACTACCAAACTTTGAATCAGTAGCGAAAGCATATGGTATTAAGTACCTGAAAATTACGAGGATAAGCGAGGATCAGAAACTTGAAAATCATTTAAGATCTAACGAGCCTTGTTTCATCGAAGTTGTACTCCCTACAAAAATGGTCAATATACCGGAGCCTGGAGATACAATTGACGGACAATACCCTCTCCTTACAAAGTTTGAAAAAATACAAATTAATAACGAACTCAAACATCTAGTTTAGAAATAGCAATTCACTTTAATCATTAATAACAAAATTTGGAAATAAAATGCCCATCTACGTCACTAAGCCATATCTTCCCCCAAAAGACGAATATCTTCAGCGAGTATCCGACATTTTTGATAGAAAAATTTTAACAAATCAAGGACCAGAAGTTGCAGAGTTGGAAAAAACCTTACAACGGTTCCTTGGCGTTAAGCATTTTCAATATGTCACAAATGGTACAGTAGCTATCCAAATTGCACTACGCGCGTTAGGTATTACTGAAGGAGAAGTTATAACTACACCATTCAGCTATGTTGCCACGATATCAAGTATATTATGGGAACATTGTAAACCTGTGTTTGTAGATATAGAACCACACAATTTTACTATTGATCCTAATAAAATTGAGGAAGCTATTACGCCGCACACGAAAGCAATTTTACCTGTACATGTGTTTGGGTATGCATGTGATGTAGATACAATAAATGAAATAGCGCAGCGACATAACATAAAAGTGATTTATGATGCGGCGCATACATTTGGCGCTACATATAAAGGACGAGCTTTAGCCTCTTATGGCGACATATCCACACTATCATTTCATGCAACAAAGCTATTTCATACATTAGAAGGTGGAGCCTGTATAGTAAGAGAACAAGATATAAATGCAAGATTGGAACTTATTAAGCATTTTGGGCATATAGGAGACATACACAAAACTTTAGGGATAAATGCTAAGCAGGATGAGCTTAATGCGGCAATGGGAAATGTAGTGTTCAAGCACTTCGATGAAATATTAACGAGTAGAAAAATAATTTCTAAGATATACGATAATCTGCTTGGTGATTGCATTATTCGACCAAGAGAACAAAAAGAACTTCAATATAATTATGCATATTATCCCATAATATTTAAGAGCGAGAATCAGTTACTACATGCTTTTAAAGAACTCAACAAAAATGATATTTATCCTCGCAGATATTTTTATCCAAGCTTAAATACTCTCCCCTATCTCTCAAGTTATGAACCATGCCCTATTTCTGAGGATATTTCCTCAAGAATTGCGTGTTTACCGCTATATACAGAATTAAATGAAACGTCCGTCGAGCTAATATGTTCTATCATTAAATCAGTGATAAATGGATAAACATTTAAACAAATACAACTAAAATGAATTCTTCTTTCCCTGAACCACAACGAAAATTGCGAATAAACTTCTTCCACCGTTGTATACGCATTCCGAATCCTATTTATCCGTTACAGCTCAACCGATATCTTAAACATCAAATATCCCAACAAGACAAATATGATCAATTGAAACTAAACAATAGCACGAAAGCAGTTGTATTTATTCTTCCAGGTAAGCAAGTGATTTCAGGTGGAATATTATCTATTTTTACAATTTGCGAATTTACAAGAACCATTTTAAGCGACTATCAGGTCTTAATGGTGACGGAGCCTGGACGATTCACTTATGCAAGTTTAAATTGGTTTTCAAATCAAGAAAGAATTATAAGATGGGAACTGTTTATCAATAGTTTTACCAATCTTAGCGAATTAATAATTCATATACCAGAATACTTGTCTAATTCATTTTTCGATAACATATCTCCAAATGACAGAACAAAGCTATTAAAAATACCTTCCTTAAGGATTAATATCCTGAATCAGAACCCTCAATTGATGCCCACCCCCAAGGCAATCGAGCCGTTATTTAAATTAACTAAAAAAATCACGCAAACATTAGCCTTCAAAGACAAAAAAATTCAGGAGTTATCAAATAAATATAGAATGCCTATCACTGCGCTTTTGTCTTACATTGATTTAACCCATTGGCAGCCAATTCCATATGAACTGAAAAGTAAACGAATTTTATTATCACCGGATATCAATAATTACAGCAAACGTATCTTAAAATTATTAAAGCTTGAGTTACCTGAGTATGAGGTGGAAGTCATACACAGAATGACGTTCGAAGATTATATGCGAAAGGTCCAAGACTCATTTGCCGTAATTTCACTGGGTGAAGGGTACGATGGATATCTACTTCAGCCAGCCTATGTAGGGACTTTGAGTTTTGCAGTTTACAACGATATTTTCTTTCCCTCAAAAAAGTTTTTGAGATTAAGAAATATATTTTCAACCTATGATCAATTGCTTGAAGATATAGTAGGTAGAATAGTTTTTTTTGCAGCAAAAAAATCAAATTATTATGAGACAATCGATCAACTTAAAGAAATGGATAAAGATCACTCAAAAGAAGAACTAATGTCACGATTGAACGCCTATTATCAAGAAGTATATGATTGCTATCCCAATCGGAGTTAAAGCATGCGAAAAATCTTGTTTGATTTAGATGGGACACTGATAAATTCGCAATCCAGACTTTATTGCCTATTCGCAGAACTTTGCAAAGAGAACAACTTCTCTTATACCGAATATTGGTCTTTGAAAAGAAATTTTTTACCTCAAAAAGTCTTATTGGAAAAATTTTTCCACTACAGTGAAGATCAAATAAAACTATTCAATAAACTTTTCCTAGAAAAAGTTGAAGAGCCAAAAAGAATGCAATTAGATACGCCTGTAGCTGGCATTCTCGAGGCTTTGAAAACTCTTAAGAGAAACCATAGCCTATACATCGTAACAAACCGACAAAGTCACCATGAAACAGTAAAACAAATTGAAAGATTTGGATGGACTAATTTCTTTGAGGGTATTTTAGTTACTCAACAAAAAGTCCATAAGCTAGACGTTATAAAAAACAACTTACAAACTACTACAGAGGATGTCTTTGTAACAGATACTGGTGAAGACATTGCTACAGCACATCAACTTGGCCTGATTGCAGTCGCTGTGACGTGGGGCATATCCAACAAAAAATTACTTCAACAATATAACCCCGATTATATAATAGACACTGTCTCCGACTTAATTAATCTAAGTGTTTTCAAATGTTAACTGTTATCATTTTTACTTATAACCACGAAAATTTCATAACGGAATGCCTTGAAAGTATTTTGCACCAAAAGACTACATATCCCTATAAAGTTCACATCTGGGATGATTGCTCAACTGACGCGACGTCGGAAATATGCCGAAGCTATGCCAGACAATTCCCAAATAAGATCACTTTAACGATCCAAAATAAAAATACTTTTTGCGGTCCATATGAAGAGATGCAATCATTATCCGCTATAAGACAAATCCAATCCAAGTATTTTTCCATAATAGACGGTGATGATTGTTGGTGTGATGAACATAAAATTCAAATTGCCCTTGATTTTCTTGAAAAGAATTCTGGTTATATCGGCTTCGCTCATGACACGCTTTATGTTGAACATGAATCTGGTAAACAACTATCATATGTCCACGATTGTCTTGGAATTACACATATCCAAAATCCTGTAAATTTTGGTGTAGATGCTCCTTTCTTTTTAACTTCATCTCGAATATTTCGCACTCAAGATTACGCAAGCAAAGGAATTTTGCCTATTGATTATTTAGTCTACTATTATCATCTTTCAAAAGGTCCAATTTTTTATTACGATAAAATTATGGCGATATATAATGTAGGCAAGAATTCAACTTTCGCCTCGCAGAGCTCAAAACTCATTTCAGCCTTGAATATTATGTTTGCCTATAAATTATTTCTTCTATTCGGATTAAAGGAGAATGACTTCTGCTCAAACATGATATTAAAATACGGAAAACCCTTTGGTATTGGTTCGAAATATTTTAACAGATTAAAATTCTTCCAGAGAATATTTGGTATAAAATTAGGATGGGAGGCTTTTATGATCTTAAATTTTGTACCTAAATTTGGGACTGATTGCTTAAATATAAATTTCATATATGCTAACCGAAAGAAAGTAAAGAACATTGCCGATAAAAGGGCTAAAGAGTTCAGTCAACGTTGCTCACAGCTTAAAAATATTATTGACGAGTTGGATAGCTATATTTCTCAACTTGAGAATATTGAAAAAGAAAAAACTTCGCTACCTATTAATAATCCAGATGCAGTAAAATTATTCCAGAATTTAGCTTTATCAGCAATACGCTCTAAAAATTATGATTACCTTCTAAAGTCCCTAAGTAAATTTCCTGCATTTAGTGATTTTCTCATTCTTGCACTAAATTCTCGTTGCGAGGTGCCTAAACTAAAGAATAAAATTTTAAAATATCGGTCTCGACTCAAGTCTATATACTATTTCCTGATTGCTATTTTCGTATTATTTCTAGCCTGGATTACAGCATTATGAAAGTTGTTATTATGCAGCCTTATCTATTCCCATATTTAGGCTATTGGCAAATGATTGCTCTATCCGACATTTTCGTCTTGTTTGATGATGTTAATTACATAAAAAGAGGATGGATCAATCGAAATAACATATTATTAAACAACCAGCCTCATCTTTTTACTTTACCACTGTTGAGTGCTTCGCAAAACAAAAAAATTAATGAGATTTACATAACAAATAACAACAAAGAAAAACTTAAACTTCTAAAAATGTTTGAGTGTGCCTATAAGAAAGCACCTTTTTTTAATGATGTGTATCCAATGCTACATCAAATAATAATGCATAACCAGGAATGCTTGTCGCATTTTTTAATGCACCAATTCCAGGTTATATTTAACTACCTAGGAATCACTAGTAGACTAGTATTTTCTAGCGAAATCAACAAAAATAACTCACTTAAGGCACAAGCCAAAATCCTTGATATTTGTAAAACATTGAATGCTACACAATATATTAATGCCATTGGAGGTCAAATGCTATATAATAAAGAAGAATTCAATCGACATGGCATTATTTTAAACTTCATAAAGATGCGCAACATATCTTACCGACAATTTGATAGTTCTTTTGTACCTTATCTATCAATGATTGATATATTAATGTTTAATAATAAATCTTCTACTAAGAAATTACTTACCGAATTTGATCTGCTGTAATAATCAACCATGAGAACTATACTAGTTTCTGGCGCCTCAGGCATAGTCGGATACGGAGTGCTCAAGTCCTTAAGAAATCAGAATTTAAATCTGATCGGAACGTCGATTTACTCTGAATCTCCAGCGAATTGTTTTTCCGATAAATTTTTACTCGCACCAAAAACCTCTGACGCTACTTATCTAGATTGGCTATTATCGACTATACAACATTATCGAGTCGATATGATAATTCCTTGCATTGAAGACGACATGTATCTCTGGAATCGCGAGAGGGAAAAACTAAATAAAGTTACCTTCCCATTATTGAATTCCAATCCACTCATCCAGCTCTGTCGTGACAAGTGGTTATTTTATAATCACTTGATCAAATATGCTCCTGACTACGCTATAGAGTCTTCATTAGATAATAATTTCATGTTACTTGTTAAAAAATTTGGTTTACCTTTTTTGCTTAAACCAAGACAAGGCTTTGCCTCTAAAGGTATTATCTATGTAAATAATTTATCAACTTTTTCTACTTATCAACACAAAATCGGCACTGAACTTATGGTACAGCCCATTGTTGGCGATAACGATCACGAGTATACAATTTCTGCTTTTTTTGATAAAAATAGCAATTTATGTTGCTACAACCAACTTCGAAGAAAATTAGCAAAGACTGGCTTTACCGAGTTTGCCGAAACCGTCTCTTTAAATGGAATTGAATTAATATTAAACAGATTATCCGCCATTTTCAAACCTGTTGGGCCTACCAATTTTCAATTTCGTTACGCCTCAGGAAAGCTTAAGCTTTTAGAAATAAACCCAAGAATTTCATCATCCACATCAATACGAAGTGCATTCGGGTATAACGAATCTTTGATGAGCATTAAGTATTTCATTGATGGCATAGTTCCTTCTCTTCTTCCCTCTAGAAAAGGGAAAGCATTTCGATTTACGGAAGACTTTATCATTTACAGTGATATTTGAATGAGGTATTCATCATGTTTAAGTGGAATAAACAAGGATTAATATTTTGCCCTGACGGATCAAAGCAGTGGATGTACAATTACGCACAGATTCCTTTCCCTGTTGACTTCGGTGATTTTTTACGTATTTATTTTGCTACTCGCGAGAAATATTCCGGCAACATGGTTCGAGCATACGGCGCCTTCGTAGATCTTGATAAAAATGATTTACAACACGTCATTAATGTGGCTTCAGAGCCTTTGGTAAGGCTAGGTGATACTGGCGAATTTGATGAATTTGGCTCTATGCCTTGTAGCGTTGTAAAAAATGGGGATTTTTATTTCTTATACTATGTAGGTTGGACACGTTGTTCTAGCGTTCCCTACGATTGGGAAATTGGATTGGCTATAAGTACCGATGGAGCTCATTTTGAACGATATGGTCGCGGCCCTTTAATTGGTCCTACACCTAATGAACCATATTTAAATTCGACGCCAATTGTATATAATTTTGATGGCATTTGGCACATGTTTTACCACACTGGCTTAAAGTGGATAAAACAAAACGATAAAGTTGAATCTCAATATATAATTAAACACGCTACTTCAGCTGACGGTATAACGTGGAATAGAAATAACAAACCTGTATTGCCATTGATTGTCGAAAACGAATGCCAAACCTCTCCTTCTATTATAAAAATTTCTGATAAATATCATATGTTTTTCTGCTATCGGCAGGGTTTAGATTTCAGAGAGGATCGCTGTAAATCTTATAGAATAGGTTATGCATATTCTTATGACTTAGAAAATTGGATCCGAGATGATTCTCAAGCTGGGATAGACATTTCTGAATATGGTTGGGATTCTCAAATGATTGAGTATCCTCACGTAACTAAGGTTGGCAATCAGTACGTAATGTTCTATTGTGGAAATCATTTCGGTCAAGGCGGATTTGGTTATGCTACTCTAGCTGGGATTACTGAATAAACTTAATACCTGATTAGTGAGTAGGTGATTCTCTCGCCTACTCACTTTTATATTCATACTCATGTTTTATGAAAGTCACCCTTTACTCGGATGATAAATCTCAAGCATTAGGACATTAATTTCAATGCTGATGATTGGTGAAGCCTGGTCGTCCTGCTGGCTGACTGGTACAGCTATTCAGTCGCATGGAGCGAATGCGGAGCACATCCTGAGCCGCAGTCTTTCATACTCAAGATCCTAGGGAAACTGCTCTGAAACTCTTTCTCCTTATGGCTTCAGCCTCTTCCCATAGGGATCTTCAAGTGCGCCGAACCTCGTTCGACACCCCATAGACCGATCATTCAATTTCAGGCGACAAGCTGAATGAAGGAGCATGTATAGAATGGAATCGTTAAACGACACGTTAGACCGATACAGCTCGCCCAGGAACATGCTTGTAACTTTCAATCTTTTGCCTTTTTTCCACGTTCTTTTATTTAAGATTTCCGACAGGTCAGTACTGTTGGGCGAACTCTTAAAGTACCTCCCCCCCCCCAAAAAAACGAACTTTAATTTGACCCCATCGGGAGTCAAAAAAATGGGGATATCAAGAGACCAAAAACATAATGAGGGTTTCCCTTTCAAAAGGAGACCCGACATGCTTCCAACAGAAGCAATCAACAGAATTCGGGTGCTCTCAGAACGAGGCATGGGATCCAAAGCGATAGCTAAATCAACGGGGATCTCGAGAAATACCGTTCGTAAGTACCTGTCTCACTTTCAGACACTAACGCTCATTTCTTCAGAGGTGCAACGCCCAAGTCGACTCGATGCTTTCCGAGATCAGATCCACGAGTGGTTCCTAGCTTGCCGAGGACATTGTCCAGTTGTACTGCGCAAGATTCAGAGTGAGCTCGGTGTATCGATCAGCCTGCGGCAGCTACAAAAGTACTGCCAGTCATGGCGCACCAAAGAGCTACACGCCAAAGAAATGACGGAGCGCTACGAGGTGCCTCCCAGAGACGAAATGCAAATTGACTTCGGCTTTGACGAAGTCTTAATCGCCGGAACCAAAACTCGTGTGTGCGTGTTTGTTGCGGTGCTGAGTTATTCCAGAAGAGTCTTTGCCAAGCTGTATCCGATGGAGAACCAGGCTGCCTGGTTAAATGGCATCGAATCCGCCTTTCAGTATTTCAACGGCGTTCCCGTTGCTGTTGTATCCGACAACACACGTTGTCTCGTTGACGGAAGAGCAGAACAAGGCAAAACCATCTTCAACCGTCGCTATCTGCAGCTATCAAGGTATTGGCAATTTGTTCCGGTCAATTGCAAGCCATACAGAGCCAAGACCAAGGGCAAGGTAGAACGCATGGTTGGCTACGTTAAAACGAGCTGTTTGTCCGGACTCGAAGCTACTGATCTTCAAGATGCTTAGAAACAAGTTGATGCTTGGATGCGCATGGTTGCGGATGTGCGCCGCATAGATGGCTTGGAAGGTCGCCCTATTGATCGATACCAAGCTGAGGTTATGGCATTAAAGCCTTATATGGGGCCGAACTTGAGCCAACTAAGACTCGAAACGAGAAAGGTAGATATCAGCGGTCGAATTCAAATTGACGGCGTGCAGTACTTAATCCCTGGAACAGATGCCGGTACTGTCGTCGATGTTTTCATTGAAGAAGAAGCAATTGCGGTGTTTCTTCATGGCCAATATATAGCAAAACTGAACCGAACCGCTGACGCCTATCAAGCTAGCACACTTAAGCATCGACAGAAAGAAATTTGGGAACCAAGCAATGTCCAAAGCAGTGGTCTGGATCGATCTTTGAAGGAATACGACCGTTTTATTGAGGAGAACAGCCATGGCCGTTGTTAAGGCGATTTCCAATCAAGAACTTGCTGCTTTAGCCAATAGACTGCGCTTGACACTAATCCGCGACCGAATGGAAGAAATGTTGACGGTGGCAGTGGACAAGAAGCTGTCTCCAAGAGAAACTCTGGAATTTTTCTTTCGTCAAGAAATTCAGTGTCGAGAAGAAAATCGCATCCGACAAGGCATTATGGGGGCTCATTTTCCTGCAGTACGAACGCTGGAAGATTTTTCATTTTGAGGCTCAGCCATCACTTGACGCGAAGCAAATAAAAGAATTGGCTGTTGCACGACAGCATAAAGTACCCACCAATCGACAACCGA
>ULTN01066419.1_pt1 | contig 27547 bp, 26 predicted proteins | sample 1957681 | NCBI WGS metagenome assembly ULTN01 (sample SAMEA4835736, study PRJEB28245) | human gut metagenome | biome: gut microbiome; material: fecal sample | place: Denmark | collected 2008
TTGTAAAAATTATATAACAAAAGGCGCTGCAAGGCAATTTGCGCCGCTGATTTAAACGCTGTATAATAATTTTCGGAGGGGATTTTATGCAGTACGAACTGGTGCGCAGCAACAGGCGCACTTTGGCAATAACAATAGACGGCAGCGGCAGGTGTGTGGTGCGCGCGCCCATGCGGATGCCTATGGCTGAGATAAAAAAATTTATAGAAGAAAAGCGCAGCTGGATTGAAAACAAGCTGTGCGAAATAGAGTTAAAAACGGAACTTGCCCCGCGCGAGCCGGAGTTTAAAGAAGGTGCGGAGTGGGTGATAGCAGGCAACAGCGTGCGCATTAAATTTATTGCAGGCGCTGCAAAAGAGTATGCGCAGCTTGCGCCGGACGGATTTATTTGCAGCAAAAAACTGGGCCGCCCCGGGCTGATAAAGTTTTTGCGCGGCTTTGCCAGGGATTTGTTTTACTGGCGCGTTGATAAATATGCGCTGGTAATTGGCGTAAAGCCTTTGGGCGTAAAGGTATCGGAAGCACAGGCAAGATGGGGCTCGTGCAGTGCGCAGAACGTGCTGAATTTTTCGTGGCGGCTTATTTTTGCGCCGCCCGTGCTGATAGATTACGTGGTGGTACACGAACTGTGCCATATTGGCTGCATGAACCACAGCCCTGCCTTTTGGCAGAGAGTAGCGGCTGTAATGCCGGATTATAAACAGCGCAGGCAGGCGTTAAAGCAGCATGGGTATTTGCTGAAGTGGTTCAGGTAAATTATCTTTTTTATTTTTGTTTTCGTCTTTGTAGTTACGTTAATACATTTCTATTTACTTTTTTATTCATGTTACTTTCAACATTGTCTTTATTTTTGTATGTAGTTTTTATGCTTTAATTCACTTTTTTATTCATGTTCATTCTTTTGATTGAGCAAAAGAACGAACCAAGAAAACTCACGCGGCTGAAAAAATTTAAACGCGGTACGCCGAAAGCAATAAAATTTTCCACGGAACTCGCTTCGCTCAGACACCGGGAAAATTTTATTGCTTTTCAGTAAATACCGCTAAATTTTTAATGCCGCGATTTGCGTAAACCGTACTTTTAATTTGCTGATTAGACAGAACGGGGCAATGTGTGAAATAGCAAAGAAAAATTGATTGATATTATCTGTAAAATTGTATAAACAGATAATTGCTTTTAAAATTGTCTGCTAAAATAATATTGCATTACTTTCAGATAACAAAATGATTAAATTAGAAATATAAAAATATTTTTGGTATGGTAACAGGTTAAAATTTTGGAAGCAATAATAAAACTATGAATTTGAACAGAGCCGCGACATTCAAAATAAAGCAATGAAAAAGTACGGGTTACGGCAGGACGCGACTTTCCAAAAATAGGATGCTGACTTTTAATAAAAAGGCACTTGCGCAATAGCCGAGGACTGTTTGAGTTTGCGCAGCAAACGAGTTCCGCAGGCGCAGCAAGTGCTATACAAATTTAATACAGTCATCCGTATAATTTTTGGAGGAGCGAAGGCTTTTTGTTACTTTTTGGCCTACAAAAAGTAAGATGAATAATAAAATAAATTAAAACATAAAAACGTACATACAAAGACGAAACGTAAATAAAAATATAACAACGTAAAATCAAAAACCAAAAACAAAAATTTAAACATAATTTCAAAAACCAAACGTAAAATTAAAAATAATAAAACTTCATAATATAAAAATCTTAAAATCACGCTTTAACTAAAATATAAAAAATGCTATAATTATACGTCAAGGAGTTTGTAAAATGTCTAAAAAGGTTTTGTTTGGTTTTGATTATACAAACAACGAATTTGTAAAAATAATTTTATATTTGTTTGTCGGCGGCAGCGCCGCGCTGATTGAGTGGGCGTTTTTTTACGTTTTCTCGGAGGCGGCGGGCATAAATTATCTGGCGTCGACGGCGTGCGCTTATTTTTTATCTACTTTGTACCATTATTTTATGTGCAACATTCTGGTGTTTACAAGCGGCGTGCGCTATGGCAAAGCCAAAGAAATAAGCCTTGTGTTTTTGGTAAGCGGCATGGGGCTTTTATTTAATCTTATATTAATGTATGTTTTTGTTGGCCTTTTTGCATTGCCGGGGCTGGTATCCAAAATTGCCGCCACCTGCATTGTGGTGGTATGGAACTATCTGGCGCGCAAAAAGTGGATTTTTTAAGGTGTGATAAAAGTGGAAACCAACGGCGTTGAAATTAAAAATTTTAAAAAGGTTGTTATTATTTACAACCCCAATTCCGGCAAGCAGATTTTTGTGAGCATGCTCTCGAGAGTGCTTGATTTAAAGCGCCGCCTGACGGCGATTATTGGCCCTAACAGGGTGGAGCTTACGGAGCTGCGCGAGTTTAAAAAGCTGACGGACTGGGCCGATAAAATTAAGGAAGAAAAGTACGACTGGGTAATTGTAGCCGGCGGCGACGGTACTTTGCGCGCCATGATTGCCGAGCTTGACCGCAACGGCTATGTGCCGTACATCAGCGTGTTCCCCGCAGGTACGGTAAATCTTGTTGCCAAGGAGTTTGACATGCCTGCAGACCCGGTGCGCTGGATTCAGCGAATGCGCAAAGGGCGCATTAAACCGGTGCGCATCGGCAAGGCCAACGGGCATATCTTTTTAACCGTTGCCGGTATCGGGTTCGATTCCAAAGTTGTGGACAGCGTATCGAGCCTTGAAAAGCGTTTCCTGTCCTCTTTTGCTTATGTTGTGCAAAGCGGCGAGCTGGTGCGCAAGGAGCTTTTGTTAAGCAACTGGCGTTACAGGTTCCGCGTTAAGTTTGACGGCGACCCCGAATGGTACGAGGCTTCTTCCGTTATCATCGGCAAAAGCCGCTATTACGCGGGGCGTTACAGCCTGTTTAAGGGGGCTGCCATTACCAACGATTATTTTGATGTGGCGCTGTTTACCGGCTGCAAGCGTGCGGACTTTTTAAAATATGCCGCCATGATTTTAATGGAATCGCTGGAGGGCGAGCAGGGCGTTATTGTTAAAAAGGCGCATACGCTTACCATTGAGTGCAATGTGGACGGCTTCCCGGCGGAGCTGGACGGCGACGTGGTTACGGCAACGCCGCTTTTGATAGAGATGTATTCCCAAACGGTTAACTTTCTGGCGTAAGGCGGGGCGAAGATGAGAAAACGTTACTGGCTGCTTGTGTTTATGGTTATTGCCTTTGCGGCCGAATATTTTTTGTCGTGGAAATTTTACAGAAGCATAGTGCCTTTTCCGGAAATGGAGTTCTGGTATACCGCGGTAAGCAGCTTTTTGCGCGACGTGCTGCTTTTGGGCGTGGCAGGGCTTTTGTATCTGCGCCGTACGCGTATCCGCGACAGGGTGAAGCGTTATTTTCCGGTAGTTGTAACCGGCGTTTTGTACCTTGGCGTAACGGCGTTTATGGTGCACCAGCTGCGGCTGGATGGCGGCGTTGTTACTGCGCTTGCAATACTTGCCGGGCTTAACAACAATATTTTTGCGGTGCTTGTAACTGCCATGTGCTACCACAAATGGGCAGGGCGCACCATGAAAACGGTGTATTTTGCCGTTTATTTTTTGTCGGCAGTTATTGTAATTTTTGACGCCTTTTATTTTTGGCAAACCAGCATGCATGTGCAGAGCGTGCTTTTTGCCAACCTTAATATATACGCCGTTAAGGGCGTGCTGGCAAGCATGGGCGCGCTTAAGCTTGCGCTTATTGCGGCGGGGCTTCTGGCGCTTGTGCTTTTGTTCCGCGTAAACAAGCCCACCAAAAAGAAACCGAACTTTGTATGGTCGCTGATGTGCGTGGCGGCATTTTCGCTGGCGCTGAACATCGGCTACATGATGATGGGCAGCCTGAACGGCTATGTAATGAAAGAATACATGGGCATGTGGACGGAGGTTGAAAGCGAAAAAACGCGCGAAGCCTACCGCGATATGCTTACCGTGCCCGTAAACGTAAACTTTTTTGGCAAAATGCTGTTTAATACCGATAAAATCGTCAGCCGCAGCCATATTGAGCAGCGCCCGCTGACGGTGAAGGACGAACAGGTTTTGCAGGAGCTGGGCATTATGCGCAAGAGCGAAGAAAAGGCGGAGCCGAAAGCAAGCTACGACCGCATTGTAATGCTGGTGCTGGAATCCGTACACCGCGATTATATGCACTATTACAACGAAAACATACCGGCTGAGGCAACGCCCTACCTTGACAGCCTGCTTGAAAAATACCCGCACCTTGACCACTACTATTCTTCGGCAGTGCCTACAACGCAGGGGCTTAACGCCACCTTCCGCTCGCACTTAATTTATGACCCCGACCTGCCGGGTGAAGCGCAGCCTTCTATCTTCCGCAGCGTGCAGCAGGCAGGGTGGCGCGGCATATTTATGAACGCCAGCAGCCAGTATTACAACAACGAGCTGCACGAATACCCAACGCAGTTTGGCATGGAAGAATACTACGCCAAGGAATACCTTGAGGACGCAGGCTACACCGGCGCCAGCGGCTGGGGCTACCACAACGACGTTATGTACGCCGAAGCACTGAACCTGCTTGAAAAAGGTCAGAAAAATAACGATAAAATGCTGCTTGTTGTTAAAACGCTGGATATGCACCAGCCGTATCCGTACTACGGCACCGCTTACGGCGATATGCCCGAAACGGTGCGCGACAATAAATATGTTACCGTGCGCGGCATTTACTGGGTAAACCTCACCATTCAAAACTTCTTTAAAGAAGCGTCACGCCGTGGGCTGATGGATGACCGCACGCTGTTTGTAATAACCAGTGACCATAATCCGCACAGCGGCGGCGAATATATGGAACTTGTTACGGATGAACGCTCGCGCCGCAGCATTGCGCCGATACCCTTAATTTTTATAGGCAAAAATTTAGCGCCGTTTGCACTTTTAGACGAAGAACAGTACGCTTCGCAGATTGACCTTGCGCCGACGCTTTTGGCACTGGGCGGCATAGAAGCGCCGCAGGAATTTATGGGGCGCGACTTTTTGCAGTATGTGCCGCTGCCGTATGCACTGGGCTATTTTGGCGGCAAAGCGTATTATTACAACGAAGATTTTTCGTTTGAGGACAAAATGGACGAGCCGGAGCAGGACCGTTACTGCGACGCGCTTACCAATTATATTATTCATGAATATGCAGACCGCCATTTAAAATACGGCGGCCAGTAAACCAGGTAAAATAAAAATACCCTGCTTTAACGGCAGGGTATTTTGACAAATACGCACGCAGCGTATATAATATTCATGAGATAGCCTGACGGGTAGCAGCGTCGGCTCGTCTCCCTGTATTTTCAGTACTTGAAGAAACGGCCGTACGTTACCTTACGTCAGGCCGTTTTTCATTTCAGCGTTTTATAAACAATGAAATGATGAAAACTATGAGCGAAGCAAAGGTAATCATTAAAGAAAGCGCTTCAAAAACTGTCATAGCAATCACCTCCGCACTTTGCAGAGTGGAGCGGCCGACTCCGTCAGGCAATCTCATAGGCAAAATTATACCACAAAAATATGTTTAATAAAAGCAAACAGCCGGTGAATTTTCACCGGCTGAAATTTTTGCTGGGGTTTATGTTTGGGACTGATAGTTTTATTATAAACATATACCATCGGTTTATCGGGAACTATGTAAAAATGATGGAAGTAATTGATGAAAAGTTGAATTCAATCAAAACTTAATTAAGTGCAATAAATAATAAATATTGATTAAAACTCGAAAGAATGATATAATTAAAGCAGGCAGTAACAGATATTATGTTTGTAAAGAAGGGGGCGGAAATTATGCAGTTTACTTTTGAGGACGCTTTACAGATTCACCATGCCAAATGTGAGAAGATTGAGGTTTATAAACTGGCAAACCCGGCGGAAGCATGGGCCGGTTTTGGCGTAACGGCTATTTGCCCTACTGATGATTTTTACAGCGATGATGAGCTGGTGGCTTTCGATTCTTTTGACCGCACGGCTTACGAAGAAAAAATCAGCAAAGGCCCTTCCTCCTTGCCGGATAAGGCTTTTCCCGTGCTTGTAATTGTAAGGGCAGAACGTGAAGATTAAGTTAATATGGCATAATAAAAACTCCGCGGCTTTTGGCTGCGGAGTTTTGCTGTTGCGCTTAAATTCATTCTGCTTTGGCGGCGTGGCCGTTTAAAAAGTAATCTACAATTATTGAGGTGAGCTCCGTGTTATCCATAGTGCTGTTTATTACGTGGAACACGCCGTTGGCAATGCCTGCAAACAGGTGGTAGGCGCCAAAAATTGCTTCGGATGTTAATTTACTCGTCGGGTCGGGCACGGTAAATATCTGCTGCGAAGGGGTATATTTTAAATAGCCGCTTTCCTGCCCGTCCTGCAAAATTGCTGCCAGTACGTATACTTCTTCCCACAAAATTTTGTAGTAGCGCAAAAGGCGTTCTTCCTCCGGCCTGGGCAGCGGGTCGCCGTAAAGGGAGGTTAATATCCAGTTGCCGTTTTCGTCAAAATCGGGGTGTATGCCCTGGTGCGCTGCGTTAAGCTCGTACCATACAATCAGCCACAGGCCTTTATTGGTGCGCAGAAATTTTAACATGCAGTTAAGGTAGGCCTGCAGCTTGCCGCGGATATCAGGCTGCTGTGCCGTTAAGGAATGCAGCTCATCCATTAAATGGCTGTGCTTTTCTTCTATCAGCGTGTAAAAAAGGTTATCTTTATTGCCGAAGTATTTATAAAGCGTGCCTTTGCCGGTATCGGCCAGGGCAATTATTTCATCAAGCGTGGCTTTGGTGTAGCCGCGGCGCGAAAAAACATCTTCCGCGGCAATGAGAATACGTTCTTTTTTTGGCAGTGAAGCATCTATGGCAGTCATGGCGGCCTCCGTAAAACAATTTCATCATTAAAATATATTTATAAATTTATACCATTATATCATTTTTGGGCATTATGTGCAATTTGCACGGTTTATCCAAATATTTTGCGGGTATCATCCAAAAAATAAATTTGACTAATGAACTGTATCAATTATAATTATTATAGAGGTAGTATGTGCTTATTTGAGCATGAGAAATATTTTTAAAGAGGCAGGTTAAAGGAGGTTTAATAATGAGCTTAAAAATTTATACCGAGCGCTGCAAAGGCTGCGGCATTTGCGCTGCGTTCTGCCCCAAAAAGGTTCTGGCGGTAAGCGAACTTGAAAAGATTGAAGCTGTTGCGCCCGAAAACTGCATTCAGTGCGGCCAGTGCGAACTGCGCTGCCCGGATTTTGCCATTTTTGTACATAAAGAAGGAGATGAGAAGTAATGTCCAAGGTTTTATTATTGCAAGGCAACCAGGCTGTTGTTGAAGGCGCAATTGCAGCCGGTGTAAAATTCTTTGCGGGTTACCCCATTACTCCTTCCACGGAAGTGGCGGAATCCCTGGCTGAAAAGCTGCCGAAAAACGGCGGCAAATTTATTCAGATGGAAGACGAAATTGCTTCCATGGGCGCTGTTATCGGTGCGTCCTTAACCGGCAAAAAGGTTATGACGGCTACCAGCGGCCCGGGCTTTTCGTTAAAGCAGGAGCTTATCGGTTATGCCTGCGCTGCGGAAATTCCTCTGGTAATTGTTAACGTGCAGCGTGTGGGCCCGTCTACCGGCCAGCCTACCAGCCCTTCCCAGGGTGATGTTATGCAGGCACGCTGGGGCACTCACGGCGACCACTGGCTGATTGCCCTCACTCCTGCAAGCGTTCCCGAATGCTTTGAACTTACTCTGCGCGCTTATGCGCTGAGCGAAAAATACCGTGTGCCGGTAATTCTTTTGATGGATGAAGTTATCGGCCATATGCGCGAAAAAATTGAACTGCCTGATGATTACAGCGATTTTCCGCAGGCAGAACGCAAACAGCCGGACTGCGCACCGGAGGACTTTAAGGCTTATGCCACGGACGAAAGCCTTGTTCCGGCAATGCCTGCTTTCGGCAGCGGCTACCGCTGGCATGTAACCGGCCTTGTTCATGACGAAACCGGTTTCCCGAAAGGCACCCCGGCAGCTACTCTTGCTGCTGCCAACCGTCAGCGCGCTAAACTTGAAAACAACCTTGACGATATCGTACAAGTTGAAAACTACCGTATGGAAGATGCCGATTTTGCCGTTGTTGCCTTTGGCGGCGCAGCCCGTACCGCTTACGAAACGGTTGACATGGCCCGTGCGGAAGGCCTTAAGGTTGGCCTTGTACGCCCGGTTACCATCTGGCCGTTTGCCGAAGCGCAGATGAAGGAACTGGCCGGCAGGGTAAAAGGCATTTTGGTGCATGAGCTGAACTGCGGCCAGTATGTTCACGAAGTTGAACGTGCCGTTAACGGAAAGGTGCCTGTAAGCCTGTACGCAAAATATGATAACGAACCTGCAACTCCGGCCCAGCTTTTGGAAGAAGTAAAAAAAGCTATGGCGGCCCTGTAAGGAAAGGAGACTATATTTATGAATATGGAAGAAATGATCAATAAATATTTCCGTCCGGGCCGTTTGCCGCATATCTGGTGCCCCGGCTGCGGCAATGGCGTTGTTACCGGCAGCGTTGTTAAAGCTATTGCCAAACTCGATCTTTCCAAAGACGATGTGGCTGTAATTTCCGGTATCGGCTGCTCCAGCCGTGCTTCCGGCTATCTTGATTTTAATACCGTTCATTCTGCTCACGGCCGTGCTATTCCGGTTGCAACCGGCGTTAAACTGGCAGAGCCAAAACTGAATGTTATTGTTCTTACCGGTGACGGCGACGCTACCGCTATCGGCGGCAACCACTTCATTCATGCGTGCCGCCGCAATATCGACCTTACCGTTGTTGTTTACAACAACAGCATTTACGGCATGACCGGCGGCCAGTATTCGCCGATGACTCCGTATCACAGCAAGGCAACCACCGCGCCTTACGGCATGATTGAACCTGATTTTAACCTTGCCGAGCTTGCCAAAGCAGCAGGCGCAACCTTTGTTGCACGCTGCACAACCTTCCATGCGCAGATGCTGAGTGACCTTATCGTTAAAGGCATTCAGCATAAAGGCTTCAGCCTTATCGAAGCAGTATCTGCCTGCCCGATTTCCTTCGGACGCCAGAACAAAATGGGCGGCCCTGCCGAAATGATGATGTGGCAGCGCGACCATGCCGTTCCGGTTGCAGCCTGGGATAAACTGCCGGAAGAAAAACGCGAAGGCAAATTCCCTATCGGCGTTTTATATCAGGTAGAAGGCAGAAAAGAATACACCGAAGCCTATGATGAACTTATTGCCATGGCGCAGGGAGGTAAATAATATGAAACATGAATTACGTTTATCCGGCACCGGCGGCCAGGGCCTTATCCTTGCCGGCATTATCTTAGCCGAAGCAGCACTTTTGGACGGCAAGCTTGCTATCCAGTCGCAGTCATACGGCCCGGAAGCACGCGGCGGCTCCTCTAAATCGGAAGTTATTATTTCCGAGGACGCCATTCACTTCCCGAAGGTTACCAAACCCGATTTGCTGCTTGCCATGAGCCAGGAAGCTGCCAATAAATATTCTCATGACCTTACCAAAGACAGCGTAATGATTACCGACAGCCTGTTTGTAAGCGAAGTGCCTGATTTTGGCGGCAAAGTTTACGAACTGCCGATTACCCACAGCGCACGCGAAGGGCTTGGCAAAATTTTGTTTGCCAACATTGTTGCCCTTGGCGCACTGGTTAAATTAACCGGCGTTGTAAGTGCAGAAAGCCTTGAAAAAGCAGTTTTGAACCGCGTACCGAAAGGCACCGAGGACAAAAACCGCAAGGCTCTGCAAATTGGCATGGATTTAATTAAATAATTCAGTTCGAGCAAAAATAAAACCCGTCCATTTTTATGGACGGGTTTTGTGCGTTGTTAAGCTGCGTTATGCAAGTTTGTTTTGCCCGCAGATAAGTTTTACAACATCATGCGGCGCATCGCAGATAAAATCGGCGCCTGCTTCTTCAAGTTCGCCGGGCGCAGCATAGCCGTAACGCACGCCAATGGTTTTAAGGCCGCATTTTTTAGCGCCGGCAATATCATGGCTGCGGTCGCCTATCATCAGCGCCTGCGCTTTGGCTGTGCCTGCCAGCCCAAAGTGTTTCAGGGCATCGGCAATAACATCGGCCTTGGTGGGCAGCGAGCCGTTAAAATCCGGCCCGGTAATATAAGTAAAGTATTGGGTTAAATTAAAATAATCAGTTACGCGGCGGGCAAATTCCACGGGCTTGCTGGTGGCAACGGCAAGCGTAAAGCCGTTTGCTTTAAGCCGGGCAAGCATTTCCGGCACGCCGGGGTATACTTTGTTTTCGTAAATGCCGGTATCTTTAAAGCGCTCGCGGTATTTGGCGGTGCATAAACGGGCTTCTTCTTCCGTCATGCCGTAAAATTTCATAAAACTTTCAATTAAGGGCGGGCCAATAAAGGGGCGCAGGGTATTTAAATCCGGCACGTTAATGCCGCGCGATTCAAGGGCGTACTGCACGCATTTGGTTATGCCTTCGGCAGAATCGGTGAGTGTGCCGTCCAAATCGAAGAAAATATATTTAAACATGAAATTACTCCTTTGCTATTTTTACAAGAGTAATTATAATATAAGCATAGATTGTTTTACAAGTGAGGGGTTTAAAATGACAGAAAAATTATTTGAAAACAACGCTTATTTATGGGACTGTGAGGCTGTGGTTACCGCCTGCGAACCCTGCAAAAACGGTTTTGCCGTTGAGCTTGACAAAACGGTGTTCTTCCCCGAAGGGGGCGGGCAGCTCAGCGACCGCGGCAAGCTGGGCGAGGCTGCCGTTACGCACGTGGCGGAAGAAAATGGGCGTATTCTGCACTTTTGCGATAAGCCGCTTGCCGTTGGCAGCACCGTTAAAGCCGCTGTTGACGGCGTGGTGCGCCTTGACCATATGCAGCAGCACTGCGGCGAACATATTTTGTCTTACGCAGCATGGAAGCTCTTTGGCGCAAACAATATCGGCTTTCATATGAGCGAAGGGCTGGTAACGATTGACCTCGACAAAGAACTGACGCCGGATGAGCTGGCGCAGACGGAGGATTTTGCCAACCGTGAAATCTGGCTGGATAAGCCCATCAGCGTAAGCTATGTGCCGCACACTGCTTTAGATAACTACACCATGCGCAAAAAGAACACCAGGCTGACGGGTACGCTGCGTTTGGTGAGCGTGGAAGGCGGAGATATCTGCACCTGCTGCGGCACGCACCCGAACAGAACGGGCGCGGTGGGCAGCATTCGCATTATAAGTGCGGAAAAACATAAACAGGGGCAGCGCATAAGCTTTTTGTGCGGGCGCTGGGCGCTGGAGGATGCACGCCGCAAAAATGCCGCGATGCGCAAAACAGGGCAGATGCTTTCGGTTAAAACGGAGCAGGTTCCCGACGCGGTGCAGCGTTTAAAAGGCGAAATTGCCGACCTGAACGCACGTCTTAAAGAAAAAACAATGGCGCTTTATGACGCGCAGCTGCCGCAGTTTTTAAGCACGGCGCGCGTATTGCCGGACGGCAGCCGTTTTGTTGTGGTAACACCTGAAGATACCGGCGCGGCGGAAGCCAAACTGCTGCTGCAAAAGGTTACTGCCATGGAAAACCTGCTGGTGGGCATAGTTTACGAAGCAGGCGGCAGGGTAAACTATATGTTCGGCCATTCGGACGGCGTTAATGCCGACTGCCGCGAATACTGCAAAAAAGCAAACGAAATTTTTAACGGACGCGGCGGCGGCAAGCCCGATTTTGCGCAGGGCAGCGGCAGCAGCACGGATGACTGGCAGAAAAAAGCACATTCTTTATTGATGTGAAAATAAAATAGGGCAATTAACGGGGCATAATGATAAGTTATGCTCCGTTTTGGTTTATAAAGGCGGTTAAAAAACTTTTTACCTCTTTTTTTCACTATTTTGTCAAAAAAGGTACTTGCATTTTTACAAATAACGGATATAATAATAATTGTAGTTAGCACTCGAAGAAAGTGAGTGCTAACAAGATAAAACGAAATTAATACTAACGTAACTATATTGAAAGGGGAATTACAAATGTTGAAACCATTAGCAGACCACATTGTTGTAGAAATTACTACTAAAGAAGAAAAAACTGCCAGCGGTATTTACCTTCCCGATACTGCTTCCAAAGAACGCCCGCAGACCGGCAAAGTAATTGCTGTCGGCGCAGGCCGCGTGCTTGATAACGGCACCCGCGTTGCTCCGGAAGTTAAAGTTGGCGAAGAAGTTGTTTTTGCAAAATATTCCGGAACCGAATTTAAACTGGACGGCAAAGAATATTTGATTTTGAGCGAACGCGACGTACTTGCCGTACTGTAATTGATAAAGAATTTAAAGGAGTGCATTTTAAATGGCTAAAGAAATAAAATTCAACGAAGAAGCTCGCCGCAGCCTTGAACGCGGCGTTGACGCACTGGCTAATGCCGTAAAAGTAACCCTTGGGCCTAAAGGCCGCAACGTTGTGCTGGAGAAAAAATTCGGCGCACCGACCATTACCAACGACGGTGTAACCATTGCCCGCGATATTGAACTGGAAGACCCGTTTGAAAACATGGGCGCACAGCTTGTTAAAGAAGTTGCAACCAAAACCAACGACGTAGCAGGCGACGGCACCACCACCGCAACCGTTCTGGCACAGGCTATGGTACATGAAGGCCTGCGCAACGTAGCAGCCGGTGCAAACCCGATGATTCTTAAAAAAGGCATTCAGAATGCAGTAAACGTTCTGGTTGACGAACTTAAAGCAATCAGCAAAAAAGTAGAAACCAAAGAAGCAAAAGCTCAGGTAGCTTCCATTTCTGCAGCTGATGAAGAAATCGGCAATCTGATTGCTGACGCAATGGAAAAAGTTGGCGACGACGGCGTTATTACCGTTGAAGAATCCAAAACCATGGAAACCTGCCTTGAAACCGTTGAAGGCATGCAGTTTGACCGCGGCTACATCAGTCCGTACATGGTAACCGATACCGATAAAATGGAAGCTGTTCTCAGCAATCCGCTGGTACTTATTACCGACCGCAAAATCAATGTAATTCAGGACATTATGCCTGTACTTGAAAAAGTTGTACAAGGCGGCCGTGAACTCCTCATCATCGCTGAAGATGTTGAAGGCGAAGCACTGGCAACCCTTGTTGTAAACAAACTGCGCGGCACTTTCAAAGCAGTTGCCGTTAAAGCCCCCGGCTTCGGCGACCGCCGCAAAGCTATGCTGCAGGATATTGCAATCCTTACCGGCGCAACCGTTATCAGTGAAGAAGTTGGCCGCAAACTCGACAGCGCAACCCTGGAAGACCTCGGCAGCGCAGGCCAGGTTCGCGTAACCAAAGAACTTACCACCATTGTTGACGGCGGCGGCAGCAAAGAAGAAATCGCAGCACGTGTTGCACAAATCCGTGCCCAGATTCCGGAAACCACTTCCGAATTCGACAGAGAAAAACTTCAGGAACGCCTTGCCAAACTTGCCGGCGGCGTAGCAGTAATTAAAGTTGGCGCTGCAACCGAAGTTGAACTGAAAGATAAAAAACTGCGCATTGAAGACGCTCTTAACGCAACCCGCGCAGCAGTTGCCGAAGGTATTGTTACAGGCGGCGGCACCGCACTTCTGCAAGTACAGCCCGCACTGAACCGCATTAAAGCAACCGGCGACGAAAAAACCGGCGTGGAAATTGTTAAACGCGCTATCGAAGAACCTGTACGCCAAATCGCTTACAACGCAGGCCTTGAAGGCGCAGTTATTGTAGATACCATTAAACGCAGCCGCAAAGGCTTTGGCTTCAACGCTCTTACCGAAGAATATGTTGACATGATTGAAGCCGGTATCGTTGACCCGACCAAAGTTACCAGAAGCGCACTGCAAAATGCAGCAAGCATTGCCGCTATGATTCTTACCACCGAATCCATCGTTGCCGACAAACCTGCCAAAGAAGCAGCAGCACCGGCAATGCCTATGGGCGGCGGCATGCCCGGCATGATGTAATGACATTTAGCTGAACTTCAGCTAAAATACATCCTTTCAAACTTTTCATAGAACTTCCCCTTACAACAAAACCCCGTGGTTTTTACCGCGGGGTTTTTGCTGTTTATGTGGTTTTAATTTAATCATCAACGCTTTCAATTTAATCATTTTGAGCATAAATGATTAAATTGAAATTGACGTGATATAATTGATTTGTTACAATTACAGCATAAAGAAAAAATATTATGTAATTAAGATTAGACTGGAGTAATTAATGAGAAATTTTAGTTATAATGAGAAATATGTAAATTTATTAAAACCAGATATAGTAACTTTACTTGCACAGATACACGAGTTTAAAGGTGAACAGAATTTATTTATAGAAGCAAATGCCGATGCTTTAACTGAACTTTTAGAAATTGCCAAAATACAAAGCACAGAAGCATCTAATAAAATTGAAGGCATTTATACTTCTGATGAACGTTTGAAAAAAATAGTACGTGATAAAACAATGCCAAAAACACGCAGTGAACAGGAAATTGCCGGTTACCGGGATGTGCTTGTAACTATTCACGAAAATTACGATTATATACCGGTACATCCATCGAGTATTTTACAATTACACCGTGACTTATATAAATACAGCGGCGGCAATATTGGCGGCAGTTATAAAAATAGTGATAATATTATTGCCGAGATTGATGCCAGTGGTAATAAAAGAACACGTTTTATGCCTGTAGCAGCCTGGGAAACAGCACCATCGGTAGAAAATTTATGCCAGGAATACGATAAGGCAATACAAAACCATGAATTAGACAGCTTACTGTTAATACCAATGTTTGTTCTTGATTTTTTATGTATTCATCCATTTAACGATGGCAACGGACGTATGAGTAGACTGTTAACACTTTTGTTGTTATACCGTTCAGGTTATATTGTTGGCAAGTACATATCTATCGAAAAATTAATAGAAAAAAGTAAAGAAACTTATTACGAAGCATTATACGAAAGCTCTCTAAACTGGCATCAAGAAACTAATGATTATCTGCCATTTGTACGTTATATGCTGGGTGTTATAGTTGCAGCTTACCGTGATTTTGCTTCCCGTGTAGAAATACTGACAACTAAAAATCTGTCTAAAGCCGATAAGATAGAAGAACTGCTTAAAAGAACATTCGGCAAAATAAGTAAAGCCGAAATTATGCAAAAATGTCCGGATATATCACAAATTACAGTACAAAGAACATTAGCAGAACTAATAAAATCCGGTAAAATAGTAAAAATCGGCGGCGGCCGCTATACCAAATATGCTTGGAACAGGGAGAATGATTAACATGATAACAGGAGAACTTAAAAATAAAATTGATGCCCTCTGGGATATTTTTGCAGCAGGTGGATTAGTTAATCCGTTGGATGTAATTGAACAGGTAACATATTTTATGTTTATTCATGATTTGGATGAAAGTGACAACCTGCGTGCTAAAGAAAGTGCTATGCTTGGTTTAACGTATCAAAGTATTTTTGCAGATGAAGTGGAAATTGGCGAAAGAAAAGTAGATGGTCATCAGTTAAAATGGTCCGTTTTTAGAGATTACCCTGCCGATAGAATGTATGCGGTAATTCAGGAATGGGTATTTCCGTTTATAAAAAATCTGCATGGCGATAAAAACAGCGCTTATTCAAAATACATGAATGACGCAATTTTTAAAATACCAACACCGCAGCTTCTTTCTAAAATAGTTGCAAGCCTTGATGAAATTTATGACCAGATGGCACAAATAAAAGGAACAGATATTCGCGGTGACGTGTATGAATATCTGCTTAGCAAAATATCGCAGTCCGGGCGTAACGGCCAGTTCCGAACGCCAAGGCATATTATCAGCATGATGGTAGAAATGATGGACCCAAAAGCAGATGATATTATTTGTGACCCTGCTTGTGGAACTTCCGGCTTTTTGGTAACGGCTGGGGCATATTTAAAAGAAAAGAAAAAACAGGAAATATTTTTTGACCGTGTTAAAAAAGACCACTATATGAACCATATGTTTTTTGGTTATGATATGGACAGAACTATGCTGCGCATAGGTGCTATGAACATGATGACACACGGTATAGAAAATCCGTTTATCGAATATCGCGACAGCCTTTCTGACCAGAATCCGGATAAAGAAAAATACAGCCTTATATTGGCAAATCCGCCGTTTAAGGGCAGCCTTGATGCGGATACAGTATCCGGCGATTTACTAAAAGTATGCAAAACTAAAAAAACAGAACTGTTATTTTTGGCATTATTCTTGCGTATGCTGCGTATTGGCGGGCGCTGTGCCTGCATAGTACCGGACGGGGTACTTTTTGGTGCAAGCAATGCGCATAAGTCAATCCGTAAAGAAATTATTGAAAATAACAGGCTTGAAGCAGTTATTTCCATGCCTTCCGGCGTGTTTAAACCATATGCAGGTGTATCTACCGCTATTTTAATTTTTACTAAAACAGGGCACGGTGGCACGGATAAAGTATGGTTTTATGATATGAAAGCCGATGGTTTTAGTCTTGATGATAAACGTACTGCTATTGAAGAAAACGACATACCGGATATCATCAGCCGTTTCCGCAATTTATCGGCAGAAGAAAGCCGTGAACGTACAGAACAAAGCTTTTTAGTGCCTAAAAGTGAAATTATAGAAAACGCTTACGATTTATCTATCAACAAATACAAAAAGATAGAATATGTACCGGTAGAATATCCGCCAACAAGTGAAATTTTAGCAGAATTAAATGAGCTGGAAATGGAAATAACGGCAGGGTTAGCTGAATTGGAGAAATTGTTATGCAACGAAAAATAGATAAATTCGAGATGTACAGAACAGGGTGTGAATTTTCAGATTGTGCAGATTTTTGTATAAATTTAGATAATGTTCAGAAATATAATGCTAAAGTTATAACTCCTGCTATTGTTAATGCTGCATTTGCTTGTGAAGTGTTTTTAAAATTGTTGTTGCATATTCATAACATTTCATACAAGAAAAATCATAAATTAAAAGGACTTTTTGAATTACTTCCGGAAAATTTAAAAATTAGGATTAAATTTGAGTGCTTAAAAAAATATGGAGAATTGAAAAACTGTTTTGGAATAGAATATTTGGATAATATTTCCGATGCTTTTAATAAATGGCGGTATAATTATGAGTATGATTGGTCACAAAGTAGAGTTATGAAGATAGAAACAGGCTTTTTATTTGTATTCAAAGATGTACTAAAGGAACAATTTAAAGATTGTTATTTTTATGGGGTGATATGATGAAGGTAAAGTTAGGGGATGTTTGTGAAATTGTTTCTGGAACAACACCGAAAAGTAATTGTCCCGAATATTGGAATGGAGAATTAAATTGGATAACACCAGCAGAATTAAATGATGATATAGTTGTTGTTAATGAAAGTCAAAGAAAAATAACAACAAAAGCGGTAATTGATAGTAATTTGAGATCATTTCCTGCTGGAACTGTATTGCTTTCATCAAGAGCGCCTATTGGCAAAGTTGCGATTGCTGGTAAAGAAATGTATTGCAATCAAGGGTTTAAAAATTTAATTTGTTCGGATTTTATTTATAATAAATACTTATTTTATTTTTTAAAAAGCAAGGTTGCATATCTTAATTCATTAGGACGTGGAGCGACCTTTAAAGAAATTTCAAAGACTATTGTAGAAAATATTCAAATTAATCTTCCTAAAAAAGAAGAACAATATAAAATTGTGTATATTTTAGATAAAATTATTGAAATAATTTCGTTGCGTCAACAACAATTAAAAAAACTTGATGAACTCGTCAAATCCCGATTTATCGAAATGTTTGGGGATGCACAAGTAAATCCACGAAATTTTACTATTATGCCTTGGGAAAAAGTTTTTTTTACAACTACAGGAAAATTGGATTCAAATGCAATGGTTGAAGATGGTCAATATCCATTTTTTACTTGTGCCAAAGAGATTTTTAAAATTGACACATATGCATTTGATTGTGAAGCTTTATTACTTGCTGGAAATAATGCAGCTGGTATATATGACGTAAAATATTATAAAGGAAAATTTAATGCATATCAACGCACTTATGTATTACGTTTAACTAATAGTCGATGGAGTTATCAGTTGTTCAAAAAACAATTAGAAGATAAATTGTTATATTTACAAACAAAATCTAAAGGAACAAATACAAGATATTTAACGATGGGTATACTTAAGGAGTTGCAATTTTTAGTGCCTCCAATTATATTGCAAAATGAATTTGCGTACTTCGTTGAACAAACCGACAAATCAAAATTGGAAATTCAAAAAAGCCTTGATAAATTAGAAATCTTAAAAAAATCGCTGATGCAGCAATATTTTGGGTAATTATTATAGTGTAGAATGTTGATACATAACTTTTAAAGAGGTGTATCAACATGAAAGAAGAATTAATTACCGAAATATCACGGAAAATGCTTCCGTATTTGGATAATGCGCAGCTAAGCCAATTACAGGAAGTTTTAACTTATTGTTTTTGGAACGTAGAAATTACACAGGCAGATAATAAGGAAAAAACAGAAGATATAAACAATATAAAATTATTACAAATGTTTATAGCTTCAAAACGGTTAGAAGGTTGCAGTGATAAAACATTAAAATATTATCAAACAACACTTATGCGCATGTTTGATAGTATTAATGTTCATGTAACTCATATAAAAACAGATGATTTAAGAAAATATCTGTCTGATTATCAAAAATACGTCAATGCAGTAAAAGTAATATTGATAATATTCGCCGTATTTTATCTAGTTTTTTTGCATGGCTTGAAGATGAAAATTATATTATTAAAAGCCCTGTTAGAAGGATTCATAAAATAAAATCAAGTAAAACGGTAAAAGAAACTTATACTGATGAAGCGCTTGAAATTATGCGCGATCAATGTGGATGCTTACGTGATTTAGCTTTAATTGATTTGTTAGCTTCAACTGGTATGCGCGTTGGTGAACTTGTGCGTTTAAATAAAGTTGATATTGATTTTGAAAACAGGGAATGTATAGTTTTTGGTAAAGGAAGCAAAGAACGGCCGGTATATTTTGATGCAAGAACCAAAATTCATTTAAAAAATTATCTTGAAAGCAGAACTGATAATAATCCTGCACTGTTTGTCTCGTTATTACAACCATTTAAACGCTTAGAGATTAGCGGTATCGAAATAAGGTTACGTAAACTTGGCAAAAAACTTGGCATTGCTAAAGTACATCCACATAAATTTAGGCGCACGCTTGCAACACGGGCAATTGATAAAGGTATGCCGATAGAACAGGTACAGCGTTTACTTGGCCATGCAAAAATAGATACTACAATGGAATATGCTATGGTTAATCAAAATAATGTAAAAATATCACATAAAAAATATATTTGTTAATTTCCAATCCCGAAATGTCGGTGAGTTAGTCATCTCTAAAATGGAGGTGGCGGCATGAGTGTACAGTATGTAAAATTGGGAGATGTTTGCGCAAAAGATAGTTCTAATATTGCGCAAAAGGATTTAAAAGATTGTTTCGGTAAATATCCTGTTTATGGTGCTGGTGGGTATATACAAAATGTTGACTTTTATCATCAGGAAGATGAATATATTGCAATTGTAAAAGATGGTGCAGGTGTTGGCAGAGCTATGATTTTGCCAGCTAAATCATCTGTTATAGGTACTATGCAATATATAATTCCTGATAAAAATAAAGTTGACATGTATTATTTATATTATGCAATTATTAATATGGCATTAGGTAAATATTTTTCTGGTGCTACTATACCACATATTTATTTTAAGGATTATCAGAAAGAAATTTTTAAATTGCCAGATTTAGAAACTCAGAAGAAAATAGCCGATAATCTAAAGAATATAGATTTAATAATTGCTAAAAAGAATAAACAAATTGGATTATTTAATGAGTTAGTGAAGTCCCGATTTATCGAGATGTTTGGGGATGTTGTAATTAATTCTAAAAATTGGGAACAAGCAACATTAAAAAATGTTGCTATTGGTAAATTAACATATGGTTCAGGTGCTTCAGCAATAAATTTTAATGGAAAAATAAGATATATACGTATAACTGATATATCAAATGATGGTGAATTAAATGATGATATTAAGTCACCTAGTATTTGTGATAACAAGTATTTACTAAATGATGGAGATATTTTATTTGCTCGTAGTGGTGCCACTGTAGGTAAAACATTTTGTTTTAATAAAAAAAGATATGGTGAGGCTATATATGCTGGTTATCTTATCCGTATGATACCTGATAAGAAAAGAGTACTGCCAATTTATGTCTTTTATTATACAAAAACAGATTATTATATGTCTTTTATTTCTAAAGCTCAAAAGGCCGTAGCGCAACCTAATATAAATGCTCAAGAATATGGTGATTTAAAAATATGTGTACCTCCTATAGAATTACAACAGCGATTTGTAGACTTTGTTAAACAAACCGACAAATCAAAATTTGGTATACAGTAATCATTAAATTATCTGTTATAATATTTATAAATAGAGTATTTTTAATAAATCGTTAGAATTTAAGGGGTGAACGCCATGACTAACTTTGATGTCTTTAATACAGATTCACAATTTGCCGCTTTTGCACCGGCAGCAATAGCCGCAGAACGCATTTTGCATATTGACCCGTCGGCTTGTATTTTAAATTGCCGCCGTGCTATGGAGTTTGCGGTTAAGTGGATGTATTCTGTTGATGACAGCCTTGTTAGGCCATGGCAGGATAAGCTTGTCAGCCTGATGTCTAATGAAGATTTTAGGGATATTGTTGGCACAGATATTTACCGCCGTATGGATTATATCCGTATTATGGGTAATAATGCTGCCCATAATAATAAAAAGATAACAGAAGAACAGGCTGTTTTATGCCTGGAGAATTTATTTATCTTTTTAGATTTTATTGCTTATTGTTATGGCAAGGAATATACTGAAAGGCATTTTGATAAAGCTTTATTGCAGGAGCAAATTGTTAAAACTGGACCGGTTGTGCACATTCCCGATGTTAATTTAGATGCACTGATTGCTGAAAACAAAAAATTAAAAGAAGAACTTACAGCCCGCCGTTTGGAGCAACAGCAGACTTATGTACCTAAATCGCTGGATATAACAGAATACCAGACACGCAAATTATATATTGACGCTATGCTTGAAGATGCAGGCTGGACGGAAGGCAAAAATTGGCTGAACGAAATTGAACTTGCCGGTATGCCAAATAAAAGTAATGTTGGGTTTGCTGATTATGTACTTTATGGCGATGATGGTAAAGCATTGGCTGTTATTGAGGCAAAACGTACTTGCGTTGATGTAGCAGTTGGCAGGCAGCAGGCAAAGCTTTATGCTGATTTACTTGAGAAAAAGTATGGCCGCAGGCCGGTAATATTTTTAACAAATGGTTTTGAAACAAGAATACAGGATAATCAGTATCCAGAACGCAAAGTTGCAGCGATTTATTCTAAACGTGATTTAGAAAAACTGTTCAATTTGCAGACTATGCGTACAAGTTTGAAAAACATTGTGGTTAATAAAAATATTGCCGGACGTTGGTATCAGGAAGCTGCTGTTAAAGCCGTATGCCAGTCTTTTGATGAAAAGAATCGCCGCAAAGCGCTTTTAGTTATGGCAACTGGTTCCGGTAAGACAAGAACTGTTATGGCTTTGTGTGATGTGTTATTAAAACATGGATGGGTTAAAAATATTTTATTTTTAGCAGACCGTACAAGCCTTGTTACGCAGGCAAAACGCAGCTTTACCAATTTAATGCCGGATTTAACTTTAACCAATTTGTGTGACGGAAAGCAAAATGTTAATGCACGTTGCGTTTTTTCTACTTATCAGACTATGATGGGCTGTATTGACGATATTAAAGATAATGATGGTAAACTATTTACCTGTGGCCATTTTGATTTGGTTATTTGTGATGAAGCACACCGTTCTATTTACAATAAATATCGTGATATTTTTAATTATTTTGATGCTCCGCTTGTTGGGCTTACAGCAACGCCTAAAGATGATATTGATAAAAATACTTATGAAGTTTTTGAATTGGAAAGTGGAGTGCCTACCTATGGTTATGAGCTTGCAGAAGCGGTAAAAGATGGGTATCTAGTTGATTTTTTAAGTGTTGAAACTGAACTTAAATTTATAGAACAGGGCATTGCTTACGATGAGTTGTCTGACGAAGAAAAGGACGAATACGAAAAAACTTTTATAACAGAAACCGGTGAAATACCGGAGAAGATTGCGCCGTCGGCATTGAATAACTGGGTATTTAACGAAGATACCATCCGTAAGGTTTTAAATATTTTAATGCAGGATGGATTGAAAATTGATTATGGCGAAAATCTTGGTAAAACTATTATTTTTGCCAAGAATCATGACCATGCAGAAAAAATTTTAGAGATTTTTAATAGAGAATATCCTCATTTAAAGGATTATGCCAAAGTTATTGACAACAAAATAAAATATGTACAAAGTGCTATTGATGAATTTTCGGACCCTAAAAAATTGCCGCAGATTGCAATCTCGGTAGATATGCTTGATACTGGCATTGACATTCCGGAAATTTTGAATTTGGTTTTCTTTAAAAAAGTAATGAGTAAAGCAAAGTTCTGGCAGATGATAGGACGCGGAACACGTTTATGCCCGGGATTGCTTGATGGTGAGGATAAAGAAAAATTTTATATTTTTGATTTTTGCGGAAATTTTGAATTTTTCCGTATGAATAAAGGAAAAGCAACTGCTAATATGCTGGCATTGCAGGGCGCAATTTTTAAATTAAAAGCACAGATTGCTTTTAAATTGCAGGATTTAGCTTATCAGACTAAAGATTTAATTGCTTTTAGAAAAACCTTGGTTGAAGATATGGTACGTAAGGTAAGAGAATTAAACAGAGATAATTTTGCTGTGCGTCAGCATTTAAAATATGTTGAATTTTACAGTAATCCGGATAACTATGTTTCGCTTACGTATGAAAATACTTTAACGATGGGTGAAGAACTGGCGCCGCTTATTATTCCGGATAAGGATGAACCAAAAGCAGTACGTTTTGACGCATTGATGTATGGTATTGAACTGGCTTATTTGGCAGGAAAGCCTTATAGTAAAGCGCGCAGTGATTTAACTAAAAAGATTAATGCTGTTGCTGGTGTTGCCAATATACCGGAAATTATGGCGCAGGCAGATTTTTTGAATAAACTTATTCATACTGACTATATTGCTAACGCAGGCATTAATGAATTTGAATGTATCCGTAAAAATTTGCGGGAATTGATTAAGTATATTCCAAAAGGTGGACCGAAATATACGACAAATTTTATTGATGATATTATTGGTAAGGAGATAAAACCAGCAGAAATTGAAAATGATGATTTAAAAAATTACAAAATGAAAGCAGAATATTATGTACGTCAAAATCAGGACCAGATAGCCATAAAAAAATTGCGTACTAATTTGCCGCTTACTAAAGCGGATATTGCTTCGCTTGAAAAAGTTTTATGGAGCGAACTGGGCACAAAAGCAGATTATGAAGCCGAATATGGGCAAAAACCATTGGGCGAATTTGTCCGCGAGATTGTAGGTCTTGATATGAACGCTGCTAAAGAAGCATTTGCTGATTATCTTAATGATGTTAATTTAGACAGCAGACAGATTTATTTTGTAAATCAGATTGTAGAGTATATTGTCCATAACGGCATGATGAAAGATTTTTCGGTACTTCAGGAAGCGCCGTTTACGGACCAGGGAAGTATTGTTGATGTATTTACTGATATGAATACATGGTTTGGCATCAGAAAAGTTATTGAAACAATTAATAATAATGCAATGGTTGCATAAAAAATAAAGCGTACGTTCATGTACGCTTTATTTTTTATCATCCGTTAAGTTTAAGGCTTAACTTTTGCAGTTTGCTTATATTCTCATCTAAATACTCTTTGCTGTATTCTGTGTTGTTGGGTTTAAAATAATTTTTGTGGTCCTGCCGGTGCTGGTCTGATAAAAATTTGCGCAGTTCCAGAATGTCTTTTAAAATAATTGTATTATCCGTAAAATAAAATTCGATTGCATCACAATAACAGTAGCACAATCGGTAACAGGCAAGCAGATTAAAACAATGCTGGCTTGTACAATATTGTGATTGTGCATAATTCATATTCAAAAATGCTTCTTGCTGTGCGTCGATGTATTTATCTTTTGTTTCCGGCAGAAGTACGCTTACATACCGTGAGCATTGTAAAATATTGTCAGTTTTCCATTCTTCCGGCATAGGCGTTTTGGCAAGTACTGAAAAGATTGTATAAAGTACATCACCGAAATCCCATAGTTTTTCATCTAAGACATTAAAATCAGTGAGCTGAATTTTAGCATAGTTGGTATAAAAACTGGCTTCCCAGTCATTGGGGTTATATGCAAGGACTGTTTTATAAAAGCTGATTGCATCAGTATATTCTTCGTTTTTTATAGCCCGGCGTGCCAAAAGATAGTAATTGGTTAAGTTTTCCATTAATATATCCGTCCTGATTAATTTAACTAAATTTTATCATAAACAGTTTTAATAAAAAAGCAAAACATAAAAAAAGTCCGGTATAGGCCGGACTTTTTAAGTTTTAAATTTCCCTTATAATCTCACGTGCTTTGCTGCATAGCAGCGGGTAGCTTACTTTGCTGGTAAAAAGGCGCTGGCGCACAATGCTTTCGGCGGTTGTTACGGCAGCTACGGCCGGGTCGATAACAGGTATGCCAAGCACGCGGCTTAAAGGCTCTGCCAGGCCTAAAAAGGAAAGGCAGCCTAAAACAATGGCTTCGGTGTGCGTTTCACGCATCATTTTCTGCCCGCAGGCCAGCAGCTTTTTAAAGGTTGTTTCTCTGTCCGCCCAGGGCGAGATGCCGTTTAAATTAACGGCGGCAATTTGCCCGATGCGTTCCGGGCTGACGCCAAGCGTACGCAGGAACAGTTTTTTCTCCGGCAGGCGTGCTTCGTCTGCCAGTATTACGCCAAAGCTGCGGCACACGTTAAGCGCTGCCAGGCAGGATGCCTGCGCCCCGCCGATAACGGGAATGCGCAATGCTTCGCGGCAGGCGTCGATAACAGGGTCGCTGAAGCAGTACAAAACAACGGCGTCAAAACCGGCGTTCTGCCCGTCTGCCGCAAGCTGCACAATTTCGGGCGCAGCAAGCACAACATCAAGGGCAGAGTTAAGCTCCACATCGGAGTTTTGCGGGCACACCATGGCAAGCTGCGTATCGGGCGCCGTGTATTCTTCCAGAATGCGGCAGCGCAGAGACATTTCTTCCTGCGTCATGCCGTAATCGGGGTTGATAATTAAAATTTTCATAAGCTGCCTCACGATAAAATGGTGGATAAAAATTTACGCGCGCGTTCCGTTTTTGGGTTCGCAAAAAATTCCTGCGGCGGCGCGCTTTCAATTAAATAGCCTTCGTCCATAAAATGAATAACGTCCGAAACATCGCGGGCAAAGCCCATTTCGTGCGTTACCAGTACCATGGTAATGCCGGTGTTGGCAAGCCCTTTAATAACGTCAAGCACTTCTTTTACCATTTCCGGGTCGAGCGCGGAGGTAGGTTCGTCCAAAAGCAGCACTTCCGGTTCCATGGCCATGGCGCGGGCAATGGCAACGCGCTGTTTCTGCCCGCCGGAAAGCCGGCTGGGGTACTGGCCTGATTTATCGCCAAGGCCTACTTTTTCCAGCAGCTTCTGCGCTTTGACTTCGGCGTCGGCACGGCTCAGCCCGTTAACAACGCGCGGCGCATAAGCCACGTTTTGCAGCGCCGTCATGTTGGCAAACAAATTAAAATGCTGAAAAACCATGCACGCATTTTTGCGGATGCTTTCAATTTTAACTTTGCCGCTTAAAATATCGGTGCCGTCAAAAATAATTTTGCCGCTGTCAGGGCGTTCAAGCAGGTTTAAGCAGCGCAGAAGCGTCGATTTGCCGCTGCCCGAAGGGCCGATAATGGTTACAACTTCGCCTTTATTAATGCTGAGCGAAATATCCTTTAAAACTTGCAGTGTACCGAAGCTTTTGGCAAGATGTTCAACTTTAATCACTTACACGCACCTTCCTTTCAAGGTATGCGCCCAAAAGGTTGAGCAGCATTACCAGCACATAATAAACTGCGGCGGCCACAATAAAGGCTTCAAACGCGCGGAAGGTTTTGGCCTGAATCAAATCCGCCCAGCGCAGGGTGTCGGCCACGCCGATAACGGAAACAAGGCTGGAATCCTTCAAAAGCATAATGCTTTCGTTAACGAGCGAGGGCAGTGCGTTTTTAATTGCCTGCGGCAGAATAACGTCAAGAATAAAGCGGTGTGTAGGCACACCCAGCGACATGGAGGCTTCCCACTGGCCGCGGTCTACGGAAAGGATGCCGCCGCGCAGCGCTTCGGAGATATAGGCGGCGGAGTTCAGCCCGAAGGAAAGCACGCCTGCTTCCAGCGCGCTGATTGTGTAGCCCGTAAGCTGCGGCGTAGCAAAATAGATGAGCATAAGCTGAACCAGAAGCGGCGTGCCGCGGAAAACGGAGATGTACGCTTTGGCAAGGAAGGAAAATACCTTGTTGTGCGAGAGCGTGATAAGCGCTAAAATAAAGCCCCCCAAAAAGCCGATAAGGGTGGAAAAGAACGTAAATTTAATGGTAATCCATACGGCTGAGGCTAAAAGCGGCAGGTATGGGTCGAGTACGGAAAAATCAAGCATAATGTTGCTCCTTTAAGTTAAAGCCCGGCAGTACAGCGCACTGCCGGGTTGGTTTTATTTTGCAATCTCGAGTTTGGCAATGGCTTCTTCATATTGTTTGGTAGCCGTTTCGCCAAGGTGCTTAACCAGAATTTTGTGCATTTCGCCGTTTTTCTGCATTTCTTTTAAAATGCCGTCTACCGTGGCAACATCTTTAGAGCCCTTCGGCAGTGCAATGGCAAAAGTATCGGCGTAAACAATCGGCAGGTTTAAGGTGTGCATTTCCAGTTTATCGTTCTGGCTGATGAATACGGCAGCCTGTGCTGCGTCAAACAAACCTGCGGCAAGGCGTCCGTTTAAAATATCCTGCACAACCAGCGGCGTGTTGTCAAGTTCCACAACTTCAATGCCGCCTGCGTCTTTCAGTTCCTGTACATAGGTGGTGCCCATGGAAGCGCCTGCTTTCTGGCCTTTAAGTTTTTCAAAGCTGTCGTAGCCTGCGCCTTTCTGGCAGATAATGGCTTTCATCGGGTAGTAGTAAGGTTCGGTAAAGTCAAGCACTTCTTTGCGCTCGTCCGTGGGGCTGATGGCCGATACAATCATATCGGCGCGGCCGCTTTGCAGGGTGGGTACAAGGGAAGCGAACTTCATGTCGGTGAAGGTAACTTCTTTGCCGAGCTTCTGTCCGATATAACGGGCAATATCGATATCGACGCCGACATAATCGTGCGTGCCTTCCTTAACGCTTTCAAACGGCGGGAAGGTGGCGTTAATGGCAATGGTAAGTTTGCCGTTTGCCGCTTCTTTCGGAGCGTCGGCCTTATCGCTGCCGCCGC
>ULTN01045313.1_pt1 | contig 27441 bp, 26 predicted proteins | sample 1957681 | NCBI WGS metagenome assembly ULTN01 (sample SAMEA4835736, study PRJEB28245) | human gut metagenome | biome: gut microbiome; material: fecal sample | place: Denmark | collected 2008
CAATTGTTTACGCTAAAACCCTAAATGATTTTGGTTACCCAATCTCTTCTTAGAAGTAGTTTAGTTAGTTATTATATATAAATTAGTCACGTTCTACGATAGTAGCACAACCCATACCACCACCGATGCAAAGTGTTGCTAAACCTTTTTTAGCATCACGTTTTTGCATTTCGTGAAGTAATGTAACTAGGATACGGCATCCACTAGCTCCAACAGGGTGTCCTAATGCAACGGCTCCACCGTTAACGTTAACTTTGCTCATATCGAATCCTAATTCTTTAGCAACAGCTACAGATTGTGCAGCGAATGCTTCGTTTGCTTCGATCAAGTCCATATCATCAACTGTTAATCCAGTTCTTTCCATAACTTTACGAGTAGCAGCCACTGGTCCAATACCCATAATTTCTGGTTCAACACCAGCTAATGCACCTTGTACCCAAGTAGCCATTGGTGTAACACCTAATTCTTTAGCTTTTTCTTCACTCATAACAACAATTGCAGCAGCACCATCATTAATTCCTGAAGCATTACCAGCAGTTACCATTCCGCCTTCTTTACCAGAGCAACAACGTAATTTTGCCAATGTTTCAACCGTTGTTCCTGGACGAGGTCCTTCATCCACTTTGAATTCAACGATTTGTTTTTTAACTTTAACTGGAACTGGTACGATTTCATCATCGAATTTGTGTTCAGCCATAGCTTTTTCAGCTTTTTGTTGAGAGTTAGCTGAGAATTCATCTAATTCTTCACGAGTTAAGTGCCAACGATCACAGATGTTTTCTGCAGTAATCATCATGTGATAGTGGTTGAATGCATCAGTTAATGCATCGTTTACCATTGTATCAACGATAGTAGCGTTGTTCATACGGTAACCAAAACGTGCTTTAGTCATAGCATATGGTGCCATTGACATGTTTTCCATACCACCAGCAACAACGATGTCGGCTTGACCAGCCATGATCATTGCAGCAGCTTGGTTAACACAGTTTAAACCAGATCCACAAACAACGTTTAATGTTACGGCAGGAACTTCAATTGGTAGACCAGCTTTGATACTAGCTTGACGAGCAACGTTTTGTCCTTGAGCAGCTTGGATAACGCATCCCATTAATACTTCGTCAACTTGTTCAGGGTTAACACCTGCACGGTTCAATGCTTCTTTAATTACGATAGAACCTAAATCAACAGCTGGAGTGTTACTTAAAGCTCCACCCATTTTACCAATAGCAGTACGACATGCACCTGCTAAAACTACTTTTTTTGTCATATTAATATTCCTCCATGTAAGACTATTAGTCATTTACCTTTTAAACTTTATCATAGTGAATGATGAAAATCAATCACAAATTAAAAAATTCACAAGTGAATTTAAAGAAATAAGGAGAACATGTCTCCTTATTGATTAATCGCACATTTTTACGATAACAGCGGCACCTTGTCCTCCACCAATACATAGGGAAGCAAGACCGATTTTTGATTTACGTTTTTGCATTTCATATAACAATGAAACTAAGATACGGTTTCCACTAGCACCTACTGGGTGACCTAAAGCAATAGCTCCACCATTTACGTTTGTCTTAGCTAAGAATGCTTCACGATCCATACCTGTAGCTTCTTCTAATTCGTGGATAACACCTAATGATTGAGCAGCAAATGCTTCGTTCAATTCAACTAAGTCAAGATCTTCAATCTTTAGATCTGCATATTTTAATGCATTTAAGATAGCTGGTGTTGGACCAAGTCCCATAACTCGTGGGTCAACTCCACCTTGTCCAAATCCGATAACTTCAGCAATTGGAGTTAAGTTATATTTCTTAACTGCATCTTCACTAGCAACGATGGTAAATGAAGCACCATCATTGATACCAGAAGCATTACCTGCAGTTACAGTTCCATCTGCGTTGAAGGCTGGACGTAATTTAGCCAATTTTTCTAAGCTTGTTTTACGAGGGTGTTCATCTGTATCAAATACTACTTCACCTTTACGAGTCTTATAAGTAATAGGAACGATTTCATCTTTAAATTTACCTGCAGCAATAGCCGCTAAAGCTTTTTCTTGAGAAGCAAATGCGAATTCATCTTGTGCCTCACGAGAAATGTTATATTTTTTAGCAATGTTGTCAGCAGTACATCCCATGTGAATTCCATACATTGCATCTGTTAAACCATCGTGTAACATAGCATCCACTAATTTTTGGTCACCCATCTTAGTTCCTGTACGGTTTTTGTAGCTTAACATAAATGGAGCACGAGTCATTGATTCAACACCACCAGCAACATATAAGTCACCAAAGTTTGCTTGAATACGAAGTGTAGCTTCCATAACGGCTTTTAAACCTGAACCACATAACATATTGATTGATTGCGCACATACTTCAACAGGAATTCCTGCATCAAAAGCAACGTGACGAGCAATGTTTTGTCCTAAACCTGCAGCAATTACGTTACCGATAATAACTTCATCTAAGTTAGCTGGATCAATATTTGCTTGTTTGATTGTTTCTTTTAAAACAGTTGCTCCAACAGTAGCTAAATCTACATCAGTTAAACTTCCTAAAAAAGTACCAATTGCACTACGTTTAGCAGCAACAATATAAGCTTTTCTCATTTGTATACCTACTTTCTACTCTGAATCGAGATTCACTTTTTACATGCTTAGTCTAGTCCTTAAAACAGGGGATGTCAATAACTTGTTTAATTTTTCACATGTTAATAATGCATAATATATATTAATAAGATAGGGCATTTAACACAATTTGTTAAAATATTAACAAAATCATTGACGAGGTTCAAAAAAGTATGTAGAATATGACTGTGTGAAAAGTTTAACATACTTTCTCATGCTATCGATGTCCTAATTCGAATAGTTCAAGAAACTGGAAAGGAGAACTTCATTTATGGATTTCAATTTAACAGAACAACAATTAATGATGCAAAAGTTGTTCAGAGAAGTTGCGCAAAACGAAGTAAAAGAAAACGCAGCGGATGTTGACGAAAACGAAAGATTCCCTAAGGAATCTGTAGAAGTGATGCGTCAAGCAAAAATGCTTGGTATTCCTTATTCACGTGAATACGGAGGAGCTGGCGCAGATTATTTATGCTATATTTTAGCAATCGAAGAATTGTCTAAAACATGTGCAACAAGTGGTGTAGTTTTATCAGCTCACACTTCATTAGGTACTTGGCCAATCGCTCAATTTGGTACTGAAGAACAAAAACAAAGATTCTTAACAGATTTATGTACAGGTAAGAAATTGGCTGCATTTGGTTTAACTGAACCAAACGCTGGTACAGATGCTGCTGGACAACAAACTACAGCTGTATTAGATGGTGACGAATATGTTATCAATGGTACAAAAATCTTCATTACAAATGCTGGAGAAGCCGATGTATATGTAATTTTTGCCATGACAGACAAAACAAAAGGAACTCGTGGAATTTCTGCTTTCATTCTTGAAAAAGGAACTCCAGGATTCTCATTCGGTCTTCACGAAAAGAAATTAGGTATTCGTGGATCTGCTACATGTGAATTAATTTTCAATAATGTACGTATTCCAAAAGAAAACTTATTAGGAAAAGAAGGTATGGGATTCAAGATTGCCATGCAGACACTTGATGGTGGACGTATTGGTATCGCTGCTCAAGCATTAGGAATTGCTCAAGGTGCAATCGATGAAGCCGTTGCTTACGTAAAACAACGTAAACAATTTGGTCGTCCAATTGCTAAATTCCAAAACACTCAATTCCAATTAGCTGATATGCAAACTAAAACAGATGCAGCTCGTTGGTTAGTATATTCTGCAGCTACTGCTAAACAAGAAGGCCGTCCTTATACTCAATTAGCAGCTGAAGCAAAATTATTTGCTGCTGAAACAGCTATGGAAATTACAACAAAAGCTATCCAATTATTAGGTGGATACGGATATACTCGTGATTTACCAGTAGAAAGAATGTTTAGAGATGCTAAGATCACTGAAATCTACGAAGGTACTTCAGAAGTACAACGTATGGTCATCTCTGGCGCTATGTTGAAGTAAGAAAGGAATTGGTGTTGAAAAATGAAAATTGTTGTTTTAGAAAAACAAGTTCCGGATTCAACTGAAATTACAGTTGATAAAAAAACTGGTGCGTTAATTCGTGACGGTGTTCCTGCAATCACAAACCCAGATGATTTAGCTGGTTTGGAAGCTGCATTGGAATTAAAAGACAAAAACCCTGACACTGAAGTTGTTGTAATGACAATGGGATTACCTAAAGCTGCTGAAATGTTAAAAGAAGGTGTAGCTATGGGTGCTGACAAAGGTGTTTTATTAACAGACCGTGTATTAGGTGGATCTGATACATGTGCTACAAGTATCGCTTTAGCTGCTGCTTTGAAAAAAGTAGGATTCGACTTAGTTATTGCTGGTCGTCAGGCTATCGATGGTGATACTGCTCAGGTAGGACCTCAAACTGCTGAACGTTTGGATATTCCTCAAGTTACTTATGTAGATGAAATCTTAGAAGTAAAAGAAGATTCTATCACTGTTAAACGTTCATTAGAAGATGTTGAACAAATCGTAACAGCTAAGTTACCATGCGTTATCACTACATTATCAGGAATGAACAAACCTCGTTACATGCAATGTGACAACATCGTTGACTTATGTAAAGAAGACAAGATTGAAGTTTTAACAAATGCTGAATTGGGAATCGATCCTGAAACAGTTGGTTTCAAAGGTTCTCCTACATCCGTTAAAACTACTTTCACAAAAGATGTTACTGACAAAACAGAAGTATTCACATTGTCTGAGCAGGAAACTGCAGATATGATTGCTAAGACTTTGAAAGAAAAGCAAATCATTACAAAGTAGGGAGGATGAAGTAGAATGGCTCGATTTGAAGAATATAAAGATATCTTCGTTTTCGTTGAACAAGAAAACGGAAACATTGCAGAAGTAAGTTATGAACTTATTTCAGAAGCAAGAAAACTAGTTGCTTCTATCCCTGAATTTGGATACAAAGTAGTTGGTGTATTGCTTGGAGAAAATGTAAAAGAAAAAGCTCAAGAAGTTATTAGTCATGGAGCTGACAAAGTAATTGTTGTTGATGATGCTTTGTTAAAAGACTATTCAACTCAATTCTATGCAGATGCTTTAACACAAGTTGTTTTAGCTCACAAACCAGACTCAATGTTAACTGGTGCAACTCCATTAGGACGTGACTTAGCACCACGTGTAGCTGCTCGTTTAAATGTAGGTTTAACTGCAGATGCTACTAAAATTGAAGTTGACTTAGAATATGCTAAAGAAACTGGTGAATCATTATTAGACGTAACTCGTCCAACATTCGGTGGTAACTTATTTGGTACAATCGTATGTAAAGACACTCGTCCACAAATGGCTACAATCAGACCAAAAGTATTCGAATTGGCTCCAACAGATACAACTCGTACTGGTGAAGTTGAAGAATTTACTCCATCATGGACAACTACAGATCCTCAAGTATTTGTAGAAAAAGTAATCGAAAAAGTAAAAGCTGATGTAGATATCACAAAAGCTAATATTTTAGTAGGTGCTGGTCGTGGTGCTGAAAATTGCTTGGATGTACTTCAAAAAGTAGCTGACGAATTAGGTGGTGTAGTTTGCTGTACACGTGCCGTTGTTGAAGATGGATTCTTAGACAAAGATCGTCAAGTAGGTCAAACAGGTAAGACTGTACGTCCTTCATTATATATCGCTTGTGGTATTTCTGGAGCTGTACAACACTGTGCTGGTATGGATAAATCAGATTTGATCATCTCTATCAACCGTGATCCTCAAGCAGAAATCTTCAATATTTCTAACATGGGATTCGTTGGAGATTGTGCAACTGTATTACCTTTATTAGTTGAATCAATTAAAGCTGCAAAAGCTGAATAATAAAAAAAGGAGCATATTTAAAATGAAAAATGTAGGTGTTATTGGTGCTGGAACAATGGGGCAAGGTATTGCCAATGCATTTGCTACAGCTGGATACAATGTAACTGTATGTGATATTAAAATCGAATGGGCACAAAATGGAATCAACAAAATTGGTGCTAAATTAGATAAATTAGTATCTCGTGAAAAAATTACTGCTGAAAAAGCAGAAGGTATCAAAGCTAACTTAACTGCTGGTGAATACAAAGATTTAGCTGATTGCGATTTAATCGTTGAAGCTGTTCTTGAAAAAATGGAAATCAAAAAAGACTTATTCAAGACTTTAGACGAAATCTGTAAAGAAGACTGCATTTTCGGAACAAACACTTCAAGTTTAAGTGTTACTGAAATTGCTAACGGAATCAAACATAATGTTATCGGTATGCACTTCTTCAACCCAGCTGATCGTATGAAATTAGTTGAAGTTATCTCTGGTGAAAATACGCCAGTTGAAACAAAAGAAGCTATCATCGAATGCTCTAAATCATTAGGAAAAACTCCAGTAGAAGTTGCTGAAGGACCTGGATTCGTAGTTAACCGTATCTTGATTCCAATGATCAATGAAGCTTGCTTCATTTACCAAGAAGGATTGGCAAGTGTTGAAGATATCGATACAGCTATGAAACTTGGAGCTAACCACCCAATGGGACCATTGGCTTTGGGTGACTTAATTGGATTGGATATTGTTTTAGATGTAATGGAAGTATTATATACTGAAACAGGAGATTCTAAATATCGTCCATGTACATTATTAAAGAAAATGGTTCGTGCTGGAAAATTAGGTCAAAAAACTAAACAAGGATTCTACAGCTACAACTAGTGAAATAACTTAAGTGAAACACTCGTTGTTTAACTTTTTATTTAAATATTAGAGGAGAAAAATCATGGAAAACGTATTATTAGAAAAACAAGGTCACGTTTCAATTATCACAATCAATCGTGAAAAAGCATTAAATGCATTATCAACAGCTGTTTTAAATGATTTAGAAGAAGCTGTTAACACCGTTGCAGCTGACAAAGAAACATATTGTGTAGTTATCACAGGTGCTGGAAGCAAATCTTTCGTTGCTGGTGCAGATATTGCAGAAATGAAAGATAAAACGGTTGAAGAAGCGGCTGAATATGGAGCTTATGGAAACAAGATCTTCCGTCAAATTGAAACTTTACACTGCCCAGTAATCGCTGCAGTTAATGGTTTTGCATTAGGTGGAGGATGCGAATTAAGTATGGCTTGTGATATTCGTATCGCTAGTGAAAATGCTATTTTTGGACAACCAGAAGTAGGTTTAGGAATCACTCCAGGTTTTGGTGGAACTCAACGTTTAGCACGTTTAGTACCTGCTGGAATAGCTAAAGAAATGATCTTTACAGCTCGTAACATCAAAGCAGACAAAGCATTGGCTATCGGATTAGTAAATGCGGTTGTTCCTCAAGAAGAATTAATGGCTACTGCATTAAAAATGGCTAATGGAATCTGCAAAAATGCTCCAATCGCTGTTGCACAATCTAAAAAAGCTATCAATGCTGGACTTCAAACAGATATGGATTCAGCTATCGCTATCGAAGTAAAAGATTTCTCTGATTGCTTTGCTACTGAAGACCAAACATATGGTATGGAATGCTTCGTAAACAAAGTAAAAGAAAAAGAATTTAAAAACAAATAATTTATTTGAAAGGATGATTTAAATGTCAAAAGTAATGTCAGCCCAAGAAGCTATCAGTTTGATTAAAGATGGCGACAAAATTGGTGTTGGTGGATTTATTGGAATGGGTCACCCTCAAGAACTTAGTGTTGCTATTGAAAAAAGTTTCTTAGAAACAGGACATCCTAGAGATTTAACCGTTATGTTCTCTGCTGGTGTAGGAGATGGTACACCTGATCTTGGATTGAACCACATGGGTCATGAAGGATTGTTAAAAAGAATCATTGGTGGACACTGGGGATTGATTCCTACTTTCCAAAAATTAGTTTTTGAAAACAAAGTTGAAGGCTATAACTTACCTTTAGGAACAATCAGTTTGATGTTCCGTGAAATTGCAGGACACCGTCCAGGTGTTATCACAAAAATTGGTTTGAAAACATTTATCGACCCTCGTCTAGAAGGTGCGAAAATGAATGAACGCACTAAAGAAGATTTAGTTGAATTGATCAATATGGATGGTGAAGAATGGTTACGTTATAAATCATTCCCATTAGATATTGCATTGATTCGTGGTACATATGCGGATGAAGATGGAAACTGCTCAATGTGTAAAGAAGCAGCCACTCTAGATTCAATCAGTATTGCGCAAGCTGTTAAAAACAGTGGTGGTAAAGTTATTCTACAGGTTGAAAAAATTGTAGAACGAGGATCATTAAAACCAATGGATGTTAAGATTCCAGGAATTTATGTGGATGCGATCGTTGTTGCACAACCTGAAAACCATTGGCAAACATATTCAGATCCATACAACCCATCATTCTGTGGAGAAATTCGTGTACCAGTTGATTCAATTGAACCAATGCCTTTAAATGCACGTAAAGTTGTTTGTCGTCGTGCTGCTATGGAATTGGATCCAACGGCTGTAATCAACTTAGGAATTGGTATGCCAGAAGGTATCGCCAATGTTGCCAATGAAGAAGGACTTCCAGGACTTAAAATGACAGTTGAAGCTGGAGGAATCGGTGGTGTTCCAATGAATGGTACTGCCTTTGGTGCCTGTACAAACCCAGATGCAATCATTGATCAAACATATCAGTTTGACTTCTATGATGGTGGTGGATTAGATCAAGCCTTCTTAGGACTTGCAGAATGTGATCAAAAAGGTGATATCAACGTTTCTCGTTTTGGGCCAAAAATTGCAGGATGTGGTGGATTTATTAATATCACACAAACTTCACCGGTCGTTGTTTATTGTGGAACATTTACAGCTAAAGGTTTAAAAGAAACAGTTGGAAATGGTAAATTGACAATTGATCAAGAAGGTCAAATCAAGAAATTTAAAAATCACATTGAACAAGTTACTTTCTCAGCTGATTATGCGAATGAAACAGGTCAAAAAGTATTATATATTACTGAGCGTGCCGTATTTAAGTTAATTGATGGTAAATTAACATTGATTGAAATCGCTCCAGGTGTAGATTTACAAAAAGATGTATTAGATCAAATGGAATTCAAACCATATATTGCTGAAGACTTAAAACTTATGGATGCACGTCTATTTACAGACGAAGTTATGGGATTAAAAGAAGAATAAATCAAAAAACAGGTCATTTGACCTGTTTTTTGTGTTACAATGATTTTGGGAGTTGATAAAAATGTTATTTTTTAGAAATGATTATGGCCAAGGCTGTATTCCAGAAATTATGGAATATATGAATACGACAAATGGTCATTCTTTTACTGGATATGGTATGGATGAAATTTGCCAACGTGCAAAGGAAGCTATAAAAAAACATATTCCGGATTATGATGTGGACGTTCACTTTATTGTAGGTGGAACCATCACGAATCAAACAATCATTAAAGCATGTTTAAAACCTTTTGAAGCTGTCATCAGTTGTGATACAGGACATATTGCTACGCATGAAACAGGTGCGATTGAAGCGACTGGACATAAAGTAATTCCTGTCAATAACTATGCTGGAAAGATCAATCCGAGTGATATTCGTAAAGTATTTGATACTCACATGCTTTCGTATGAACATATGGTTTATCCAAAAATGGTTTATATTTCAAATGCCACAGAATATGGAACCGTCTATACATTTGAGGAATTAAAAGAAATTCGTGCTGTTTGTGATGAATTAGGTCTATACTTAATGATGGATGGGGCAAGACTTGGTGTTGCTTTATCGACAGTGGATTATACATTAAATGATTTAGCAAACATTTGTGATGTATTCTATATTGGTGGTACGAAAAATGGTGCTCTAATAGGAGAAGCCGTTGTCATCTCAAATCCTGAATTAAAACCATATTTCCGCTTTGTGATGAAACAAAATGGAGCTATGCTTGCCAAAGGATGGTTGCTTGGAATTCAATTTTTAGGATTATTTGAACATGATGCTTTCTTTGATTATGCAAAACATTCAGTCGCATTGGCTCAAAAGATTCAATCAAGACTTCAAGATTTAGGCTATGATTTATTTATGAAGAGTGATACAAATCAGATTTTTGTCAATGTCACAAAAGAACAATACCAATTCTTAAGTGAAAATATTGATTTTGAAATCTGGGAAAAATGTGACGATCATTATGTCATTCGTTTTGTGACTAGTTTTCATACAACGGAAGATGAAGTTAATGCTTTATTCACTTACTTATCAGAAGCTAGCGTAAAAAAAGAATAGTATCATTCTAGGTTAGAACAATAGGTCCAGCCTAGTATACCATTCTTTTTGATTTGAACTTTATCTTGATAGGCGAATACCTCTTTTACGGTATCGCCTTTTTTTAATGGAATCTCATAATTTGTGTAATCATAAGCTTTCATATCATTTGTCACGAATTCATTTTCAACCCAGAAAGTACGATTATTGTAAGGACAATATACTTTCGATTGTATTGAATTTCGTTCTAGAATTTGAATATTACCATGATTAAAAGTTATGAAGAAGGGAATTTGTGTATGATAATCTACATCTTGAATGACTTTTCTTTCTTTAAGAAAATCACATCGTTCAACTTTAACAATATTTTTTTCAAATATAAGAGCATTTAATTGACCGCCAAATTTAACAATGTTTCCACCATCAATACTATAAATGTTATGTTTTACATCATAAATGGGATCAAAAGAGGCAATATGACTACAATATTCTGTCACCGGCATATGTCCAACAATGATATTCTTTTTGAATACTTGATTTGTTTCTAAAAAGAAGGCGTGTGTCATGACTTGTTTAAAATCCGTTCCATAATTTTCATTACTTTCAATACCTGCATGCACATAAATATGTTCATCATCTTCTAATACATGGGGTAAATCGTTTAAGAAACAAAGTTCATCTAAATAATGTTTGCGTAAGATTTGACAAATTTGGGACATATTACTATTTTCATTGATTTCAATATTTAGACTTTTAGCCATTTCATGAATCAAACTTGCTTTTCTAAATCCAAGAACATGCTTTAAGAAATCCAAACGATAGGAGTAAAGAACATTTTTGGCAATGAAATCACAATTGCCCATGATACAATGTACATCTTCCGTTTGAACTTGATGCATAATGTAATGAAGAGTATCTAGATTTCTTTTTCCTTTTTCAATTAAATCACCTAAAAGAATTAAACAATCTACACCCGGTTTATAATCAATCTGGTGTAAGAGCGCTTGATATAGATCTAAATTTCCATGAATATCACTAATCACAATCTTTCGCTTGGCTTTTGTTTCAAGCTTTGAAATCACTACATCCCGGTTCATTGCACTAAAAACGGAAGGAATGTATCACATTCTTTTTCCCAGTCTTCCTCACAATGTCTTCCTTCTGGAATCACATTATATAAGACTTTGACTCCTTTTTTTGATAGAGAATTACCAATTTCAGTACAAGCCTTAGTTTGCCAGACAAATTCATGCATTAAGCTTGCTTCATTTGAACCCCAAGATAAATAGATTGAAGTATTTTTTTGAATGTTTTTATGATGAATATCTTTCAAAATCGCATCCATACTCTCTAAGACATAAGGAGATATCACAATGGCTTTTGAATAGATGTTGGAATAGGTATAAGCGGCATATAAGGCCATTAGACCTCCGCAACTACTTCCACCGATAAATGTATTTTTTCTTGTATTTTTGGTTCTGTAATTTTGATCAATATAAGGTTTTAATTCATTCACAAAAAAGTCCATTGTAGCATCACCTAAACCTTCAAAAGATCCGTATTCAGGATCATAGAAAGGGTAGGGTGCATATTCTTTTAACCGATTATTTCCAATATGGCTACATTCTTGTCCAACGACAATTAAATCTATATTGAGCTTTTCAATATGCTCTTGAATATGAATGGCCTTACCATATGTGGCATAGGCATCTAAAAAGATATTATGACCATCAAACGCATATAAAACAGGATATTGTTTATTGCTCATATCATAATCTTTAGGTAAATAAATAAAGATTTTTCTCTTTTCATTTAATTTCGACATGAAAAGTTCTTTTTCAACTATCATAATCGATCCTTTCTTTTTAAGGCAACCTTGAAGAACTCATCTCGTCTTGAAGGACTTGTAAATTTGGCAACAATCGCAACATCACCCATGGCAGCCGCAATGGCTTCTGGAAGATATAAGATATCAATTAATTCTTCTTTAAACATGTCTTGAATTTCTTTCACTGTATAACGATATTTGATGGAATTTCTTCTACCCACAAAACCTGCAGAATATCTTCTAAGTTTTGAATAAGATGCTTGTTGTTTTAAGATAACTTCAGCCCATAAACGATATACATCGAGTTCACCTGCATAATTCATTAAATCAGGGCAGAATCCTCCTGGAGGTCTGAAGTTAACTTCTAAGCCAAAGATACGGCCTTTTTCACCTAATCCTTGTACATCATGGTTTAAACGGAAGAATTCGCAATGGAAGAAACGATTCTTGATTTTAAAGGCATGAATCGTTCTTTGAACAATATCACGACATTCATCACTGATTTCAAGTGTTGTGAAGCATCCAATACTTTGTTGATAAAGCACAGAATCCATGCAGTTACCAACATATTCTAAACTATTTAGATAGCGAATATCTCCGTTTTCATCGCAAATACCATCTAATGTAAAAACATCTCCATCAATATATTGTTCTAAAATCATAACATGATCTTTTGTCTGCATATAAACAGATTCTAATTGTTCGGCATTCATGATTTTATAAGTCATACTTGCACCTACACCATGATCTGGCTTCATAACGAGTGGATATCCCACTTTATCCGCGAAATCTAAGCCATCCTGAAGTGTATGTAATACTTTATAATCAGCTACTGGTACGTTGGCTTCTTTATAATATTTTTTCATTTGTGACTTCGATTGAAGTTCTTCGATTCTTTCTAATGAAAAACCTGTTTTTACATTAAAATCATCACGAAGACGTGCATCTAAATCAAGCCAAGCTTCATTATTGGATTCAATCCAGTCGATTTTTCCATATTTAAATGTAAAATAGCCACATGCCTTAATCATTTCATCATAGTCATGGAAGCTTTTCACAACATAGATTTCATCACAATACTCTTTTAATTCCTGTTTTAATTGGTTGTAAGGAGTATCTACGATAGCCAATACTTTAGCCCCATTTTCTTTTAACCCCCTACAAAACATCCAGTAACTTTCTGGATAGTTTGGTGAAATCACCACAAAATTCATAATCTTATTTCCTTTCTGCCATCATTTGACTAATCGCAATGACAGTCTTTCCATCATCAATTTTTCCATTTCTTGTATATTCATAAGCCGTTTCTAAATCCAACCATAGAGTATCGATTTCCTCATCTTCATCTAAAGAAAGTTTAACATCTGCTATTCTTGGATGGATGGCTTTATAGATCCAAATTCTTTCATCACAAAAGCCTGGTGTTGATACAAAACTTAATAATAGTTCTAATTTATCACAGGCCATGCCTGTTTCTTCGTTTAGTTCACGAAGTCCGCATTCCATGGGATCTTCACCATATTCGAGTTTACCTGCAGGAATTTCAAGTGTTTCTTTACCAATTGCCGGACGCTCTTGTCGTACAAGTAAGATCTTGCCATCGATGATACAAATGACACCCACACCTCCTGGATGTCGAATGATGTCTCGTTTATACATTTTATCTTTGATTTTTACATTCTTTTGAACTAAATCAAAGATAATACCTTTATAGATCAATTTTTCTTCCATACAATACCTCTTTTTCGTTAAGATTATAGCACAAAAAAACACTCCTAAGAGTGTTAATTGATTTTAGCTAAAAAGCTTTCCGTTATGGCATCCGCTATTTTTTGTTGGAAAGTTTCATCCACTAATTTTGTATAGTCATCACTATTACTTAAATATCCAAGTTCTAAAAGGATAGCCGGAATTTGACTATCATATAAAATAGGGAAGTTTTCATAATGGTCGGAATCAATACCTTCAAATTGCGATAGGTTGATTGCGTTCATTGTATTGGATAGGTTTTTAGCCAATTGAATCATCTTATCGTTGGGTTGTGTGAAAATAGAATATCCCTTTGATAAAGAATCTGAACTTGAATTCATTTGAATCGAAATTAAATAATTTGCCTTTTGGGAGTTAATAGAAGTGATTCTTTCTTCTGTAGAAAGTGTGGAATCATCATTTCTTGTATAGACTACATTGTAGCCAACACTCGAAAGGGATTCCCCAATCTTTTTGGCTATAACCAAATTTAAATCTTTTTCACTGGTATGCCCATCACTAGTATATCCACTATCACTTCCTCCATGACTTGCATCAATACAAATGATTGCTTTTGATTTACAACGCGAATTTGAAACCGTATCATTGGTAATAATGGTCGATTCTGTTTGTTCGGGAACATCGATTTTTGATTTTTCTTTGATTTGTTTATTAAGATTTGGCTGGATGACCATCGCCAAAAATAGTGCAAAAACTAAAAAGAGAATGGCTCTACGCATGACTAACCTCCTGTTTTCTTATTTTAACATTAGTCGTAAAGGATGAAAAGCTTTTTAAAATTTGTTATAATGGGTACAATGGGTGATAGTATGGATTTTTTAATAACATTAGATCAGTTTGAAGGTCCTTTGGATTTGATGCTGCATTTAATCAAAGAAAATAAATTAGATCTTTTTGACTTGGATATGAATGTTTTAGCAACGCAATATATTGAATATATTCATGCCATGCAAAATATGCATTTGGAAGTGGCCAGTGAATATTTATCGGAACTAGCTAGTCTTATCGCATATAAGTCGAAAAAACTTTTGCCAAGAGAAACCGTTGAGGTCATAGAAGAATATGAAGAAGATCAACGTGATCAATTGGTAGCTCGTTTATTGGAATATCAAAGATATAAGGAAGTAAGTCTTGCATTAAAAGAAGGTTATGATCAAAGACAACTCCATTTTTCTCGTCCAGTTTCCAGCTTAGTCGAAGAATGGAAGATTCCCGTTGAAAGTGATACTTTAGAAAATCAATCTCCTTATGATTTAATGAAGGCTATGCGCCATTGTATTGTACGTATGGAGCTTTTACAGCCTTATGAAACTAAGGTGACAATCAAAGAATTGTCTTTAGAAGAAAGAGCCATTCAAATCAAAGAAAGAATGAAACATATAAATGGATCGATATCTTTTAAAGATCTTTGTAGCGATTGTACAAACTTACATATGGTGATCGTTACTTTTTTATCGATACTTGATTTAATACATGAAAAATGGATGACATATTCCATTGATGAAACCCAAATGATATGGGTCGCAAGAGAGGATTTGTAGATATGGATAATGCGAAGGCAATATTAGAAGGCTTACTCTTTTTAAGCGGAGAAGAAGGTTTAAGCATAGATCAAATGATGCTTGGTCTTAAAAACTTAGAAATGGATGATATCCGCGTTTTACTAGATACACTAAAAGAAGAGTATAGCAGCAACAGTAGAGGGATTGAACTTGTAGAATATGCGAATCGATTTAAATTTGTCACAAAAGAATTTGTATATCCTTATGGAAAACAATTATTTGAAGAATATAAACAACCCACACTATCACAAGCGGCTATGGAAACTTTGGCTATCATTGCCTATAAACAACCAATTACTCGTATAGAAATCGAAGAGATTCGTGGTGTCAATTGTGAAATGATGTTAAAAAAATTAGTGGCACGTGGCTTGATTGAAGCTAAAGATCGTTTGGATGCGATTGGCAAACCTTTATTATATCGTGTAACGGATGAATTTTTAGATGCTTTTCAGTTAGAGGATTTAAAAGAATTACCGGAATTACCACAAACAAAAAACAATAATGAAGAATTATTTGAAGGAGAATAGAAAATGGAAAGACTACAAAAAGTAATTGCCCAAGCGGGTATTTGTTCAAGAAGAAAAGCAGAAGAATTGATTTTAGATGGAAAAGTTAAAGTGAATGGTGAAATTTGTGATGTATTAGGTACAAAAGTATCAAAACAAGATATCATCGAAGTCAATGGCAATATGATTTCTAAAGAAGAAAAAGTCTATTACATCATGAATAAACCTAAAGGTTGTCTATGTACAAGTAGTGATGATAAGGGAAGAAAAACGGTACTAGACTACATGCCTAAAAACGAAAGAATCTTCTCTGTAGGACGTTTAGATTATGACACAAGTGGCGTTTTATTATTGACAAACGATGGTGAATTTTGTAACCATATGATTCATCCTCGTTATCATTTAGAAAAAACTTATGTTGTTAATCTTCAAGGTATCTTGAGTGAAGATGATATCAAACAATTAAGAAAAGGTTTAAAGACAAAAACAGAAAAATATCAGCCGGCTAAAGTGTTTGTGCTTCAAAAAGATTTAACGCGTAATCGTACGCAGTTTGAGCTTACAATTTCTGAAGGTAAAAATCATCAGGTAAAGAATATGATGTTGGCATTAGGCCATGAAGTTCGTCGCTTGCATAGAGTAAAATTTGCGTTTTTAGATGTTAAAGATTTAAGAGCGGGTGAATATCGTCGTTTAAAACCTTATGAAATCAAACAATTAAATCGTTTGGCTATGGAAGGCGAAAACAAGTAATGAAACAAGTATATTTAGATGCGGTTTTATCGATTCATGATGTGATTGAATTAGATACAAAACAAGCACACCATATTTTTGATGTACTTCGTACAACACCAAAAGAAAAGATTCGTATCATCACAAAAAATTCGGGTGTTTTCTTAGGACACGTTGAAAATAAACCCACTCTAATCATTGATTCCATTGTAGATGTGTTTGAAGAAAACCAATCGATCACATTATGTTGTGCTTTGATCAAACAGGATAAATTTGAATGGATGCTTCAAAAGGCATGTGAACTGGGTGTAACTAAAATCGTTCCTTTTGTATCGAAGAATACGGTTGTTAAATTGGATGAAAAAAAGGCAGAAAAGAAACAATCTCGATGGAATGAGATCTTGCTTGCGGCAACAAAACAATGTAACCGCAATACATTGGTGGAATTAGAGCCTGTAATTCCTTTAAAGGAACTGTCGAATTATAAAAGTGAATGTAATTTGGTGGCTTATGAGAAGGAAAGTGATCCTTCTAAACATATGGCACACTATTTAAAAGAGAATCCCAAATCCATTACTGTCTGTATTGGACCTGAGGGTGGATTTGAGGAAAGTGAAATTCAAGTATTAAATGAATTTGGTTATGAAAATTGTTCTTTAGGTAAAAATATTTTACGAGCGGAAACAGCAGCTTGTTATGTATTAAGTGCAATTGAATACCAAAATCATGTGGAAGGATAAAGAATCAATGAAATTTTCAATTATTACACTCGGCTGTAAAGTAAATGCGTATGAATCGCAATACTATGCAGGTCAATTAGAAAAACTAGGATATGAACAAGTATCGCCTGAAAAAGCTTGCGATATTTGTATCATCAATACATGTACTGTCACAAATACGGCAGCTAGTAAGTCACGTCAAAAGATTCATTACGCAAAACGTATGAACCCTAATGCCTTATGTGTTGTGGTAGGATGTTTTGTACAATGTGCAAGTGAAGAAGAAAGAAAAGCGTTAGATGCAGATCTTATCGTTGGGGCTAAACAAAAGAATGAATTGGTGAATTTGATCCAGCAAGCATTAAAGGATCATGAAAAAATTGATGTTGTTCATGAAGTTACACAGTTTAAAGATTTTGAGGCGATGCCTGTACATTGTTTTGAATCGATGCATCGAGCCTTTCTAAAAGTACAAGATGGCTGTAATCAATTCTGCTCATATTGTGCAATTCCTTTTGCGCGTGGTCGAGAGCGAAGTTTAAATCATGACGAAGTCATTCAAATTGCCAAAGATCTATGTGATAAAGGACATACAGAAATTGTTCTAACAGGTATTCATACAGGTCGATATTTTGATGGAGAATACGATTTAGCAAAATTAATGAAAGCTTTATTAGAAAATACGCCAGAATATGTATATTATCGTATTTCAAGTATCGAAATTACAGAAGTGAGTGATGAGTTGATTGGATTGATGCAAGAAAATTCTCGTATGTGTCATCATTTGCATATTCCTGTACAATCTGCATGCAACGAAACATTAAAACGTATGAATCGTCCGTATACAATTGAGCAATTTAAAGAAAAAATTGAATACATTCGTTCTTGCATTCCAGATATTTCAATTTCTACCGATGTGATTGCTGGATTTGTTCAAGAAAGTGATGAGGAATTTGAAACAACGTATAAAAATCTAGCCGAACTAAAATTAAGCTTCTTCCATGTTTTCCCTTATAGTAAGCGTAATGGAACAAAGGCAAGCACTTTAAAGGGCGAAATCAATGGTAAGATTGTCAAAGCTAGAGTGGCTCGTTTACTCGAACTTTCAAATGAATGTAGAAAACGTGATATGCAACGTTTTAACCCCGTGCAAGTTTTGATTGAAAGACAACAGGATGGCTATTATACGGGTTATACAAATCAATATCATCCTTGTAAGATATTGAGTGATATACCATTAAGTGGTAGAATCACTATCGAATGGCAACGTATTGAAGATGGTACGTACTATGGAAAGAAGGATTAAGTATGCGATTAAGCAAACTATTTAAAAATGCACCTACAGTGAACATTACAGGCTTAAGCTTTGATTCAAGAACGGTAAGACCTGGAAATATCTATTTCTGTTTACCTGGCCTTACGAATGATGGACATGACTTTATTGATTCTGCCATAAAAAATGGAGCCGTATGTATTGTTCATTCTAAAGAATTATTGAATATGGCACCTGGTGCTGTTTATATTCGTGTGGAAGATGTCAATGATGCGATGAATAAGGTGGCTCGTATTTTCTATGCCAAGCCTAGTGATAAACTAAAAATGTATGGTGTTACTGGGACAAATGGAAAATCAACAATCACAAATATCATTCGTGACATGATCAATGATAAAACGCCTTGTGGTTATATTGGTACCATTGCGATTAAATATGGTGATATTGAATTGCAGCCAAATTTAACAACACCTGATGCACTTTTTTTACAATCTAAACTAGCCGATATGGTTCGTGTGGGTATGAAGGCATGCGCATTAGAAGTATCAAGTCATGGATTAGCTCAACATCGTGTGGATGGTATTTTATTTGATTGCGCAATCTTTACCAATTTGACATATGATCATTTAGATTTTCATGGAACAATGGAAAATTATTTTGAGGCAAAGAGCTTGTTGTTTAAAAATCTTGTCAAAGAAAATGGTGTTTCTGTTTTAAATCGTGATGATGAAAAATACGAGGCATTAAAAGATTGCTCCAAAGCACGTGTTGTATCTTATGGTATTAATAAAGAAGCGGATTATCGTGCTATTAATATTAAGATGAGTTCACAAGGTACACAATTTGATTTAGTATACTCAGGTCATATGTATCCAATCAAGACAAATTTGGTGGGTAACTTCAATGTATATAACTTACTTGCAGCTATGTGTGCTTTAAATGAAACGGGTTATGATTTAGATAAAATTATTGAAAAATGCAGTCATATTGCACAAGTAGAAGGTCGTATGGAACGTATTGATTGTGGCCAACCATACAATGTGATCGTTGATTTTGCGCATACTCCAGATGGTATGGAAAAGATGATGCAGTTTGGAAGAAATATCACAATGCCAGGACATCGTTTAATTGCGGTATTTGGTTCTGCAGGTAAACGTGATGTACATAAGCGTAAAGTATTTGGCGAATTAGCTGATAAATATTGTGATTATATTATTGTTACGGAAGATGATCCTCGTGATGAAGATCCAAAAGAAATTGCAGATCAAATTAAGTCTGGAATTCAAAATACATTACATGTATATGTACAAGATCGTTATGAAGCAATTCATCAGGCTATTAGTTCAGCTCAAGAAGGTGATACTGTTTTACTTCTTGGTAAAGGAGATGAAAGCTTTATTTATCGTGAAAACGGAAGAGCTCCTTGGGTAGGCGATAATGTAGCGGCTAAAGAGTGTATTCAGGCAAATTTAGGTTAAAATTTTATAAATAGACTTGCATTATACGAAATCTTTGATATAATGTTTTTGCTAATCTTGGGAAGGGAGGTTTGTGAATATGCCAAAAGTAGTTCTTAAAGAAAACGAAGGACTTGATGACGCTTTAAGAAGATTTAAACGTCAGGTTTCTCGTAATGGCACCCTTGCTGAGGCGCGCAAAAGAGAATTTTACGTAAAACCAGGTGTACGCAGAAAGTTAAAATCTGAAGCTGCACGTAAAGCACGTAGAGGTAAATAATCTGCATTTTTAATGCAGATTTTTTTCTTGAGGAGGAGATTTGTGTCTTTTTTAGAATTTGATTGTTCCGATCGAACATTTGAAGAAATTCAGATTTTTGCAGGTTTTCAAGATTCCAATTTGGAAATGTTGAATAAGTGCTTTAAATCTGTATTTATGATTCGTGACCAAAAAATTAAAGTAGAAGTGAATGATACTTTAGATACACATAAGGTCGAAGAAGTGATTGCTGCTTGTTTTTCAATCATTGATACGCAACATCGTTTAAATAGCCAAGATGTGAATTATATTTGTTCGTTGGCTTTTAAGAATCGTTTGAAAGATTTTAAATCACATCAGCTACAAGCTGTATGTAAGACCAAAACGGGAAAAATGATATATCCAAAGACAATTGGACAAGCTATTTTATGTGATGCGATGCGTCATAATGAAATTGTATTTGCGACTGGTGTTGCGGGTACGGGTAAAACCTATTTAGCGGTTGCGTATGCGGTAAATATGCTTAAAAGTGAACGTGTTGAAAAAATTATTCTTACACGCCCTGCAGTTGAAGCGGGTGAATCATTAGGCTTTTTACCGGGTGACATGAAAGAAAAAGTCGATCCTTATTTAAGACCTTTATATGACGCGCTAAATGAAATGCTTGGTTTAGAAACGGTTGAAAAATATGTAGAAAAACAAGTGATTGAAATTGCGCCTTTAGCTTTTATGCGTGGTCGTACATTAAATGATGCCGTTGTAATTTTGGATGAAGCTCAAAATGCGACTTGTGCACAAATGAAGATGTTTTTAACGCGTATGGGTAAAAATTGTAAGATGGTTGTGACAGGGGATGTTACACAGATTGATTTGATCAAGAAAAAAGACTCGGGCTTGATGCAAGCTTGTACGATCTTGGATCATATAGATGGCATTTCGATCATTCGCTTAGAAAATAGTGATGTAGTTCGTAATCCTTTAGTTCAAAAAATCATTGAACGTTATGCCAAGGTTGAATAATTTGGTTTTGACTGTTATAATTAAAAACTGTAAAAAATATATTGAAAGGTGATAAATCTATGGGAAGACATTTTGAGGTACGTGCTGCCGCAATGCAGAAAACTGCTAATGCGAAGGCAAAAATTTATTCTAGATATTCTAAAGAGATTTTAGTTGCTGCAAAGAACGGTGACCCAAATCCAGATATGAACCAAACTTTAAAGAAAGCCATTGATCGTGCTAAGGCCAACAATGTGCCTGCTGACGTAATCAAACGTGCAATCGAAAAGGCAAAAAGTAGTGCAGATGAAAGTTATTCAAGTGCTCGTTATGAAGGTTTTGGCCAAGGTGCAGGATCTACAATCATTATCGATTGCTTAACAGATAATGCGAACCGTACAATTGCCAATTTAAGAGCTTGTTTCAATAAATCACACGCTAAATTAGGTGTAGGTGGATCTGTATCATTTGGATATGAACACTTAGGTGTGATCGTTATTCAATATGATAATGAAGAAGCTATGATGGATGCTTTATTAGATGCTGAAATTGAATTAAATGACATTGAAATCGAAGAAGGATATATGACAATTACAGTAGATCCAACACAATTGGATGACGCAAAAGTTGTTGTTGAAAAATTGATTCCAGATGTTAAATTTGAAGTCTTAGAAGATAAGATGATTCCAAATGAAGAAGTTGAACTTCATGGTGAAGATTTAACTTTATTCAAACGTTTAGTAACTTTACTAGATGAAGTGGATGATGTACAAAATGTATATCATAACGTTTCAAATCTAGATGAAGCTGAATAATTAATCCTAAGAAAAAGAAGAAGATAAGGATATACTGTAGAGAGAAAATGGTTGGTGAAAATTTTCGTAGAATACTTATTGGGACACTTTGGAGGAGTTGGACAAAAACCAACCGTTGGTCGCGTTAAGACTTGAGGTGTATACTTTACGTATAAAATAAGGTGGTACCGCGTTTAAAACGTCCTTATATCAGGGCGTTTTTTTGTTTATTTAAAGGAGGAAAACGCATGGCATATCAAATTCCTAGAGGTTGTCAGGATGTATTTGGATCTGATTCTTACAAATGGCAAGCTCTTGAACAAACATTAAGAAGCTTTTGTTACATGTACAATTATGATGAAATTCGTACACCAATTTTTGAACATACAGAAGTTTTCAAAAGAGAAAATGACTCAAGTGATATGGTAAACAAAGAGATGTATACTTTTAAACTTGAAAACTCAAAAACATCATTAACATTACGTCCAGAAGGTACAGCTGGTGTTGTTCGTAGTTTTGTAGAAAACAAAATGTACGCCAATCCAGATCTACCCGCAAAATTCTATTATATGGGACCTATGTCAAGACATGAACGTCCTCAAAAAGGTAGAATGCGTATCTTTAATCAATTTGGTGTAGAGGCATTGGGTGTAAAAAGTCCTTATGTCGATGTCGAAACAATCGTACTTGCATTCTCAATTCTTAAATCATTGGGATTAAAAGATATTAAAGTATGTTTAAATACTTTAGGTGATGATGAGTCTCGCGCAAACTATCGTAGTGCATTAAAAGAATATTTTGCACCTTATGTAGATGAATTGTGTGGGGATTGTAAGCGTCGTTATGAACAAAATCCATTACGTATTTTGGATTGTAAAGTGGATCACGATCATGAATGTATGAAAAATGCACCTAAGATGTCGGATTACTTAAATGAGGCAAGCCAAGAATATTTCAACACAGTATGTGAATTATTAGATAAACTCGAAATTCCATATGAAGTAGATGATAAATTAGTTCGTGGATTGGATTATTATACGCATACTGTATTTGAAATTGTATCTATGAATTCAGAAATGGGTGCACAATCAACTGTTTTAGCAGGTGGACGTTATGATGGATTGATTTCATACTTTGGTGGACCAGAAGGTATGAGTGGTATTGGCTGGGCCTTAGGTATGGAACGATTATTGATTGCTTTAGAAGCAGAAGGTATTGAACTTGAAACAAAGCCTGCATTAGATGCCTATGTAATGTGTCTAGATTCAGAAGCTAGAACATATGCGTTTGAAATTTTAACTTCGCTTAGAGCTTATGGATATCGTTGTGATATGGATATGATGGAAAGAAGTTTTAAGGCACAATTTAAGGCTGTGGATCGTTCAAAGGCAAAACTTGCGATTTTAATTGGTAAATCGGAATTGGAAGAAAAGAAAGTCACAGTTAAAAATATTGCGCATAAAGAACAAGAATCAATCGAAGTCGAAAAATTGATTCCTTATGTTGACTCTTTATTAGAAGAAGAAAGTCATCATCATCACGAGCATGAAGGAGAATAAAAATGTATAGAACACACAATAATGGTGAATTGCGTCTTCAAGATGTAAATTCAGAAGTCACTTTATGTGGCTGGGTAAGTAAACGTAGAAACTTTGGAGCTTTGGTTTTCATTGATTTAAGAGATCGTTATGGTATTACGCAACTTGTATTCAATGAAGATATTGCAGCACAAATCAGTGATGTACGTAATGAATATGTACTTCAAGTAAAGGGTACTGTTGTAGAAAGAAAAGACAAGAATCCTAAACTTGAAACAGGTGAAATTGAAGTTGTAGTTAGTGAAGTAAAAATCGTCAATACAGCAATCACGACACCTATGATCATTGCGGATGAAACAGATGCATTAGAGGATACGCGTTTAAAATATCGTTATTTAGATTTAAGAAGACCATGTCTTCAAAAGAATTTGATTTTAAGAAATCGTATTACTTTATTAGTTCGTAACTACTTAGCTAAATATGGTTTTACAGAAGTGGAAACACCTATTTTATGTCGTTCTACACCAGAAGGGGCACGTGACTATTTAGTGCCTAGTCGTATTAGTAAAGGCCAGTTCTATGCACTTCCACAATCACCTCAGCTATACAAACAGTTATTGATGGTTGGTGGAATGGATCGTTATTTCCAGATTGCACGTTGTTTTAGAGATGAAGATTTACGTGCGGATCGTCAACCTGAATTCTCACAGATCGATATTGAAATGAGTTTTGTGGATGAAGAAGACATTTGGTCAATGACGGAAGGTTTAATGAAAGAAATCTTTAAAGATATAAAAGGCATTGAATTACCAGAATTTAAGCGTATTCCTTATGATACTTGTATGGAAAAATATGGTTCCGATAAACCAGATTTACGCTTTGACATGCCTTTATATAATGTGAGTGAGGTCTTCGCAAATACTGAATTTAAAGTGTTTGAAAATTGTTTAAATGAAGGTGGCATCATTCAGGCTATGAATGTTAAAAATGGAGCTGACAAGTTCTCAAGAAAACAATTGGATAAGTTACAAGATTATGTAAAGGTATATGGTGCAAAAGCACTTGCCAACTTAAAATTAACATCTGAAGGCTTTGCGGGTAGTGTCACAAAAGTATTGTCAGATGCTGAAAAAGAAGCGTTACGTACAATGTTAAATATTGAAGAAAACGATATCGTATTCTTTGTAGCGGATAAAAAGAAAGTGGCTCAAACATCTTTAGGTGCATTGCGTGTGAAATTAGGTCATGATTTAGATTTAATCAACAAAGATGCCTATGAATTCTTATGGGTTACTGATTTCCCTATGTTTGAATATGATGAAAATGAAAACCGTTATGTAGCGGCTCACCATCCATTTACATCTCCTAACTTAGAAGATGTCGATAAATTGATGTCGGATCCAGCACATTGTTATTCTAGAGCTTATGACTTAGTATTAAACGGATATGAATTATTATCAGGATCCATTCGTATTCATGATCAAAAACTTCAAGAAAAAGTCTTTGAAGCCATTGGTATGACTTTAGAAGAAGCACATGAAAAATTCAGCTGGTTTATGGATGCGTTCCAATATGGAACTCCACCTCATGGAGGTGTAGGTATCGGTCTAGAACGTTTAACAATGATTTTAGCGGGTACAGACAACATTCGTGATGTAGTTGCATTCCCTAAAACAGCAAGTGCATCGGATTTAATGGCACAGGCACCAAGTCCAGTAGATCCAGCACAATTAAAAGAATTAGGTATTGAAACAAAGTAAGACAGGATTTTTTCCTGTCTTTTTTCAACAAAGAGAGCGAATTTGATTTTAGATGTAGGCTTATTAATTGTAACAATTTTCCATCTGCGTTTGAATTGGTACATTTTAGCATGTATCATACTTTAAAAAATCGAAGAACGATTCTTTTCTTTTATTAAATAAGCAATCAATGACCGTTCAATTGTTGAATAGAAAATATAACTAGAAAAGACGAGTGTAACTCGTCTAGTAGAAGAATTATTTAATTTTATTTTCGTAATCTTGGAATTGATGATAAATACCATCCACAAAAACTGTTGAATTTTCCGTACGGTACAATAAGAAATATTTGGTTTTATCTAAATTTAATCTTCGATACCCCTTGCTTCGAAGTCTAGGATTCAAACACAGTTGAAATGACTCAGCAGAATTACTTAATACGAATTTTCCATTTTCAACAGAATCGATAAAATGACAGGCTGCTTGTTTGTTACGCAAGTGAAAAAGAAGGTATTCTACAATAGAATCCATATCTTCCATTGCATTTTCAGTAAATATTACCTTATAATCCATATTTATTTCTAATGCTATCTATTGCTATATCCGCATCTATTACTTTTCCTTCTTTAGATTGAGCTCTAGAAGAGGCAAGTCTATTCAAAAATTCATCTTCTGTCATAATTTTCATTTCTTTTGTTTTATTGATTTTTTTAATTTCAAAAGGAATTCCATCATATGCAACTGCTTGAGTTAAAAACATACGAATTGCGCTAGTTGTATCTGTACCTAATTCCTTAAATAATGCATCAGCCTTAGATTTCAAATCATCATCCACTCTTACTTGAATAGTAGACATACGGCATCACCTCCACATTTAAATTATATGCAAATTCATTGCTAATGTACATGAAAAGTATTACTTATTGATCATAGTTTCATTATTTAATATCCAACAGGACATGTATGGCTCTGTTGTCAAATTCATAAATTACTCAATAGTAAAAGACTATTTAAGAGTACATTTGCAAGACTGACTAAATCTTTTTGTCTCATTATAATTGATTCAAAGGGTAAATACGATAAGGTATTAAGATGTATTGAAAAAGTAGTTTTGTCTCAAAAAAAGTGCGATATCTAGATGTGATGCGCTTAAAGCATACTTAATAAGCGAACAATCACCATTCATTTGAAAAAGAGAAATTAAAAAAACAAGTCCTTAGACTTGTACATCTAGAAAATATGTAGCCTCCATATCGGCAGTACTTAACGCAAAGGCTAAAGGGAACATCTCAAAAGCTTTCCCCACATTATTAACAGGATCACTTCCGGAAAATCCCATATGATAACGAATCGCAAACGCTTCTTCTCGTGTTATGCGCATAAATGGTTGAATCATGTATACACTTTTTTCACCATGACCAAAAGGAATGTCATCTCAAATTCAAATACATCCACTTGCTGCCACTGTCCATCGATTTTTTTGTTTCTTGTACCTTTTTTATAGACATTGATTTTACATACATCATGAAGTAAGGCGACAAGCGCAATGGTTTCATCACTATAGCTCATCTTATAAATTTCTTTTACTCTTTGTCTATCTAGATAATCCTTTAAACAATGATAGACATGCACACTATGCGCACATAGACCACCTTTAATGTTGCCATGAAAACGTGTGCTTGCAGGTGCCGTAAAAAAATCAGAGTGAGGTCCTTCTAGAAATTCTAGAAAGGCATCGGCACCTTCACGATGGATATTTTCTTTATAGATTTGAATAAATTCTTCTTTTGCGTTCATACTTTTTACCTATTTAAAAAGCCTAAGAACATGAGATCTTTCCCTGTTAAGTACAGGTGGGTAATCTGTGAACAGCATTAGGATCCCCACGCGTAGCGGGTCTTCAACACAACAATTCAACATCCGATTTCCCTTATCTCGAGTGTAGGAAAAATTAATGTCCTTAGGCATTTTTATAATAGCGAACTTCATAAAAGAATACAAGTCTTGACATTTT
>ULTN01030617.1_pt1 | contig 24320 bp, 24 predicted proteins | sample 1957681 | NCBI WGS metagenome assembly ULTN01 (sample SAMEA4835736, study PRJEB28245) | human gut metagenome | biome: gut microbiome; material: fecal sample | place: Denmark | collected 2008
TATTGTTTTATTGAGTCTTATTTAATTATTAAATAAACTTTTTTTTGGTTTGAAGGAGTTGGAATAGGAATATGTATCGAAAGAATACGAAGGGTTGGCTAAAGCATATTGATTTTATTATTTTGGATTTAATATGTTTACAAATTGCTTTTGTATTAGCTTATTTTATAAGGAATGGAAATATACATTTATACAATGATTTCTTATATAGAAATATGGCTATTATAATTGAATTGATTGATTTGATGGTATTGCTTCTATTTGGTACTTTGAAGGGTGTGTTAAAGAGAGGTCATTATCAAGAGTTTGTAAAGACATTAAATCATGTGTTGATTGTTGGATTGCTTGATATTCTATATTTATTTACAATTCAAAAGGGTATTATGTTTTCAAGATTTGTGTTGTTTTTAACAATAGGTATTTATCTTGTATTGACATATATTGTAAGAGAAGTATGGAAAGTACATATTAAAAAGGGTGTCAATAATGGGAATCGAAGTAAGTTATTGATTATAAGTTCAAGTGATATTGCGAATTTGGTAATCGATAATATCGAAAAGAGTAATTATACTCGTTATGACATTGTGGGTGTTGCATTATTAGATAAAAATTTAATTGGTAAAACAATTAATAATACGAAGGTTGTTGCGGATAATGATTCTGTTGCGATGTATGCATGTAAAGAATGGGTAGATGAAGTATTGATTGTGTTACCTAAAAAAATTGCGTATCCAAATGAATTGATTGAACAATTAACTATGGCTGGTATTACTGTGCATATGAATTTGGCTAAAGTTATAAATTCGCCTGGTAAGAAGCAGTTTGTTGAGAAGATTGGGGATTATACAGTATTAACAACAAGTATCAATTATGCTCCGTTAAATGAAGTCTTCTTAAAACGATTGTTTGATATTATTTGTGGATTACTTGGATGTATTTTAACATTAATCATTACTATTTTTATTGGTCCAATCATTTATTTTGCTAGTCCAGGACCTATTTTCTTTTCACAAGAGCGTGTGGGTAAGAATGGTAAGAAGTTTAAAATGTATAAATTCCGTAGTATGTATTTGGATGCGGAAGAAAGAAAAGCTGAATTAATGAAAGATAACAAATTAGGGGATGGAAAGATGTTTAAGATTGATTTTGATCCTCGTGTTATTGGAAATAAAGTTATGCCTGATGGTTCTCATAAAACGGGTATTGGTGAATTTATTCGTAAAACAAGTTTGGATGAATTCCCACAATTCTTTAATGTTTTAAAAGGAGATATGTCTATTGTAGGAACTAGACCTCCTTTAATTTCAGAAACAAATCTATATGAATATCAACACTTTGCACGTTTAGCTATCAAACCTGGAATTACAGGAATGTGGCAAGTAAGTGGTAGAAGTGAGATTACGGATTTTGATGAAGTAGTAAAACTAGATAAGTATTATATTGAAAACTGGAATCTTGGTTTAGATATTGAGATTTTGTTAAAAACAGTATTAGTTGTCGTATGTAAAAAAGGTGCGGTTTAAAAAGAAAGGGGAATTGATTTGAATATAGTCATGTTTGGACAAAAGAGACTGAGTCGAGAAGGCGGAGTTGAAATTGTCGTAAAAGAATTATGTACTAGAATGGTTAAGCTAGGTAATAACGTTACTTGTTTAAATCGTTCTGGTCATCATGTGAGTGGAAATGAATTTGATTCTCATAATGAATATGATGGTATTATACAAAAATCAGTTTTGACAATTGATAAAAAAGGATTAGCTGCAGTTAGTTCTTCTTTCTTTGCAGGATTAAAGTCTGCATTTGGTAAATATGATGTGGTTCATATTCATGCTGAGGGACCTGCATTTTTTTCATGGTTACCTAAAGCACTAGGTAAAAGAGTTGTGGTTACCATTCATGGTTTAGATTGGCAAAGAGAAAAATGGAAATCTGGTTTTGGATCTAAATTTATTCATCAAGGTGAAAAGAATGCAGTAAAATATGCGGATGAAATTATTGTTTTGAGTAAAGGTGTACAAGATTATTTCAAGAACGAATATAATCGTGATACACATTTTATTCCAAATGGTGTCAATAGACCTGATATTGTTGAAGCTCAAGAAATTAAAAAATGGGGATTAGAAAAAGATAATTACATTCTTTATTTAGGTCGAATTGTACCTGAAAAAGGAGAGCATTATCTTATTAAGGCTTTTAAACAAATTAAAACAAATAAAAAACTAGTTATTGCGGGTGGTATTTCTGATACAGCTGACTATGGAAAAGAATTAAAAGAATTAGCAGCAGGAGATGATAGAATTGTTTTTACCGGATTTGTACAAGGTAGAATTTTAGATGAATTATATTCGAACGCATATATCTATTGTTTACCTTCTGATCTTGAAGGTATGCCATTAAGTCTATTAGAGGCAATGTCTTATGGAAATTGTTGTTTAGTTTCTGATATTGAAGAATGTGCTTCTGTTGTAGAAGATAAAGCAATTACTTTTAAAAAAAGTAATGTAGAAGATTTAAAAGAGAAACTACAAGATGCTTGCGAACATCCTGAAAAAGTAAATGAATTAAAAGCACAGGCTTCGGATTTTATTTGTGCTAAATATAATTGGGATGCGATTGTTGATGAAACTATGAAACTATATGGGAGAAATTAATAAAATCACAGTATGAAATAGAAAGTAGGAAAGTTAGGATATGCGGATTTTACTTGTAAATAAATTTATATTTCCCAAGGGTGGAGCGGAAACGTACACATTCGATGTAGGAAAAATGTTAGAAGAACATGGCCACGAAGTCCAGTACTTTGGTCTTGAAAATGAAAAAAATACAGTAGGAAATCGAATCGGTTCATATGTAACGAATATGGATTTTTCTCAAGGAATAAAGGCAAATTTAAATGCACCTTTTCGCATTATCTATTCAAGAGAAGCACGCAAAAAAATTCGTGCAGTTTTAGATGATTTTCAGCCAGATGTAGTGCATCTCAACAATATACAGTATCATCTGACCCCTTCTATTATTCTGGAAATTAACAAATGGCGTAAAGAAACAAAGAAAGAATGTAAGATTATTTACACGACACATGACTATCAGCTTGTTTGCCCCAGCCATGGAATGTTTGATGTAAACATGAAGCCTTGTGAATTATGTTTGGATGGTCATTATATTCATTGTTTTCAAACTAAATGTTTAAAAAATTCCAGAGCAAAGAGTTTACTCGGAACATTGGATGGATATATGTGGAAATATAGTAAGGCATACTCGTATGTAGATGCCTATATTTGCTGTAGCTTTTTTCTTAAATCAAAACTTGACACGCAGAAAAGATTCCGTGATAAAACCATTGGGCTGCATAATTTCAAAAAGGAAATGCCGCACTTGGATAACATTCAAAAAAAGGGTTATGTATTAGAGTTTGGCCATCTTTCGCGAGACAAAGGAACGGATACTTTGCTTGAAGTAGCCAAGAAGATGCCCAATACCGAATTTGTGTTTATTGGCTATGGTCCGTCGGCTGATAAAATGAAGGATATTCCAAATGTGAAGTATCTGGGATTTAAGACAGGAGAAGAACTTTACCGCATCATTGCTGAGGCTGCAATCAGTGTTTGCCCGTCTGAGTGGTATGAGAACTGCCCGTACTCCGTTATGGAGTCTGTACTTTTGGGTACGCCTGTTGTTGGATCTAAAATGGGAGGCATCCCCGAATTGATTGAGCCGGGTAAAACCGGAGAATTGTTTGAAGCGGGTAATGTGGAAGAACTGATGAAGGCGATAAAGAAAGTTCTTCAAACACAAGATGTATTGGAAAGATATACAAAGAATTGTAGTCAGGTGAATTATGAAACGACAGAGAGCTACTATGTAAAACTGATGAAAATTTATCGAGGAGAAAAGAATGTGGAACAAATTTCTTCGTAACCCACTTCATATTGTCAAAGATTATGAGCTGAGAAAACTGCTTTGGCAATCGGGGAGTGGCACAGCAGTCTGCAAAAAATATTTGAAGTTCAGAGATACTGTTCCTGAAAAGCTGACATTTCCAGAAACCCAAGTCGATGAGCCCATTTGGTTATTTTGGAATACAGGGTTGGAGCAGGCACCTGAGATAGTGAAGACTTGCTATCAATCTATAAAAAAATATTCTGGCAGGCAAGTTGTTTTGCTTACAGAAAACAATGTGCAGAACTATATAAATATGCCGGATTATCTGAATGAAAAATTAAAAAGCGGAGTCCTTCCATTAGCAATTTATACAGATTTGATGCGTGTAGCATTATTGGAGCATTATGGTGGGACATGGATGGATGCGACAATACTGCTAACAGATGAAATTCCACAGGAAATATTAAATAGTGATTTTTTTGTGTTTCACAATTCACTCGGCGAAATTGATAATCCCGTATTGTATCCGGTCTGGTTCATCCACGCCAAGCAACATAATAGAACGATTTGTGAGATTCGTAATGTTCTGTTTGCCTACTGGAAACAAAATAATCATGTACCAGAATATTTGTTTTCAAATATTGTAATTACACAAATAATAAGGTCATCACCAGATGTTGAGAAAAAGATGCCTTATTTGAATAGTGACTACAGCGAATATTTGGTTAGAGTATTAGGAGATAAATTTACAGAGGAAAAATTTAATTGGATTAAGCGGCTTACTGGGATACATAAACTAACCTATAAATTAGAACCATCAATTGATAAGGAGGAAACGGTTTACCATTATCTGGTGCGGAATCTATGAGCCTTTTGAATAGTAGTTTCCGCAAGATAAAGGGAGACAATTAAATTATTATGCTGAATGACTACTATCAAAATATTGGCATGAAAGGCTTTGTTCAAAGATATGGAATTGTGAATGCCGTCAAACGAGGGGCATTTATGTTTATCAAATTGCATCATGTCAAGGATTATGAGGTGCGGAAGGTATTGTGGCAGGAACATGCTTCTACCAAGATAAAACCATATTTAAAGTATAAAGACACAGATGTTGAGGGGCTTAGCTTTCCCCAAAATGATGTAGAGAATCCAATCTGGATTTATTGGAACAAAGGTATTGAACAGGCACCGATCATTGTTCAGAAGTGCTATGAATCTGTATGTAAACATTCCAATCAAAAAATCATTTTGCTGAATGATCAAAATTTTGCAGATTACATTCGATTGCCTGATTACATTGAAAAGAAAAAGGATACTGGACAGATTCCGATAGCGAGATATGCGGATCTAATGAAGTTCGCATTACTGGAGCATTATGGTGGAACATGGATTGATTCCACAGTGTATCTTACAGATCCTATTTCAGATATAATTTTAAATAGCGACTTTTTTGCAGTACGAAATTCAATGCTATTGATAGATAACCCTGTGCTATATCCGGCATGGTTTCTTCATGCAAAAAAGGGAAACAAAACAATTCGAGAAATAAGAAATATTGCTTTTGCATATTGGCTCAAAAACGAACATGTAATTGAGTATATGCTGCCGAATTTGATTATCACTTTGGTGGTAAAGAGCAATCCGGAAGTTGAAAAAGCAATTCCATATATGAACAGTGATTATAGCGAGTGTCTTGTTAAGGTTTTAGCTGATGATTATTCAGAAGAGAAATGGAATTGGATTAAAAAGCTTACAGGTATTCATAAGCTGACATATAAATTATCACCGAACACTGAAGCAGAAGGCACATTTTATAAGGCGCTGATTGAAAACAGTATAGAATAAATATTGCAAAGTGGGTAGGAAAAGAAGAATGGGAGCAATTGAGTTAATAAAAAGTGATTTGTTTCGCTATGCCGGAACAACAACGTCTAAGGAATTTATTAAAACATATGTAAAAGAGGCTGGTTTTCGCTTTTCTGTGGCATTTCGGTTGGTAAATGCTGGGGGGCGTTAAAATTGCTGGGAGTAATCCTATGGAAATTGAGAAATCATCATCAGATCCAGATACTTAGAAAAACGAAAATTGGATATGGGCTATATATTAGCCATGGAGGACCTGTTGTTGTTAACCCTTCAACAGTTATTGGAAATAATTGCAATCTTTCTCAATTTGTAACGATTGGCTCAAATGAAGGAAAAGCAGCAGTAATAGGAGATAATGTTTATATTGGCCCGAACACTTGTATAGTTGAGGATGTATGTATTGGAGATAATGCTACGATTGGTGCAGGAAGCGTTGTTACCAAGGATATTCCATCAAATGCAACGGCAGCGGGAAACTATGCAAAAGTGCTGAATGTTAATAATCCGGGTAGATATATTCAAAACAAATATTTGAAATAGTGAATCGAAAAGTAGAAGAGGAATATTATGAAAAACATATTGTTTGTGATGCCATCGTTAGGTAGTGGCGGAGCAGAAAAAAGTCTTGTGAATTTATTAAATCTTATAGATTATGAAAAGTATGCAGTGGATTTGCTGCTGTTCAAACGAGAAGGACTGTTTTTGTCTCAAATTCCTAAGGAGGTACGATTATTACAGCCTACAGATTCACTGCAATATGCATATAAAATTGATAGAGGGATGTTTAGCTCAGTTTCAGGTATTAAAGCAGGAATTCTAAGAGGGACAAGTACATTTATATGTAAATGTCTTTACAAGGAAAATGCAAGACAACAGAGATGGATAAAATTCTATAAACGGTACTTGTCCAATTTGGAAGAAGAATATGATATTGCTATTGGATTCTTAGAGGGCGATGCATCATATTATGTGATTGACAAGGTTAATGCAAAGAAAAAAATACTTTGGATTCATAACGATTTCAACGAAATAAAGAAATATGAAGATGCAAAGATTTACGAGAAGTATTTTCAAAATGCAGACAGCGTTGTAAGTATCTCTGATAAATGTGTGCAGATATTAAAACAGAATTATCCTGCTATGGTAAATAAATTTTATTGTTTGCCCAATTTAACATCAGGCTTTTTATTGAAAAAAATGTCGGAAGAGTTGGAAGTATCAGAGTTTGAGAAAAATCAGTTTAACGTTTTGTCAATAGGCCGTTTAACAAGACAAAAGGGCTATGATTTCGCAATCGATGCAATGAAAATTCTGAAAGAAAAGTATTCAGATATTCATTGGTGGATTATAGGAGCAGGCGAGCTTGAAGAGCAGCTAAAAAAACAAGTAAAAGACAATGATCTAGAGGAGTATATTACATTTCTGGGACTAAGGGCAAATCCATACCCGTATATCAGGAGCTGTGATTTATTGGTGCAGCCATCCAGATGGGAAGGAAAATCAGTTGTTTTGGATGAAGCAAAAATACTAGCAAAACCAATATTGGCAACTAATTATTCTACAATTAAGGATCAGTTGAAGGATAAGAAAGAGGGACTGATTACTGATATAAGTCCTAATGCAATAGCAGAAGGAATAATTGAACTTAGAGAGAATCCTCAATTGTATAACTCCATTCAGTGTTACTTGGAAAAACATGAGTATGGTAATGAAAAAGAGATTCTACAATATTATGAATTGCTAGAAAAACAAGGTAACTAGTGTGAATATGAAAATATAAAAAAGAGGAAAAATCGTATGAGGGTTTTGTTTATATCAAAAAGCATTCATGATGTATCAGGAGCAGGAGTAGGTTCAAGAATGCATTTGAATGTATTGAAAAAATTAGTTGGAGAAGAAAATGTATATGTAGTGGATGTTGAGGTATCTGAGACTGTCTGCAGAGAAGAAAAGTATATTGCGTATGGAAAGTATCACGGTATTTTAGATCGACTGAATAGGTGTTTAGAAGGAAACACCTATTTATTCAGTAATAAGATTATAGGTGATATATGTCAATTGATAAAAAATGAGAGTATTTCTTTTGTTTTTGTTGATGATTCTTACTATGGAAATTTAGTAAAAACGATAAAAGAAAAATGCGATGCAGTGGCAGTTGTAACCTTTTTTCATGATGTCAAGGCAGAGTTGTTTAGAATTTGGATAAAAAACGCACCATGGTACGACAAAATTGATTTCAGAATTGGATTGACCCAGGAAAAGATCAGCACGACACATACAGACGCCAATATTGTCTTAAACCAAAATGAAAATATGTTACTAAAAAGATATTATAATGTGGATGCGGACTTTTATTTTCCTGTATGCGTATCTAAGGAAAATAAAAAGCAGATAACAGAAAATCCATTTTGTGGAAATAAAAAGCATATTTTATTTGTTGGCACATATTATTTGCCAAACATTCAGGGCTTACATTGGTTTTGTGACACGGTATTTGATAATATCAAAGAGAATTATGATATATGGGTAATCGGAAAAGGATTAGAAAAAGTACGAGATGAGTTTAATGACGATGATATCCATGTGATAGGGTTTGTTGATAGTTTATCAGAATACTATAGTTATGCCGATATGGTAATAGCACCTTTAACAGATGGTGGAGGTATGAAAATAAAAACCGCAGAGGCAATCTCGTACGGAAAGATATTTTTGGGGTCCTCAGAAAGTCTATATGGATACTGGGAAGAAATTCCAGATGATTTGAAAGATAAAGTTGTGTTTAAATGCGATACAGCAGAAGATTATCTGACAGCTTTCAACAAGATAGATAAAAAGCCAGTCTGTAAGAAAAATGTGGAACTGATTTCACTTTATAATCAACTATATTCTGAAAACGCAGCTTATAATATCATGAAAAAAATTGTCGAAAATACAACAGGAGTAAAGTTATGATTATCACAAAAACACCATTCCGCATGTCTTTTTTTGGCGGCGGAACAGATATGGAAAGCTTTTTTAGAGAGAATGGTGGAGCTGTTATATCTACCACATTTGACAAATATTGTTATGTGAATGTAAGACATCTTCCTAGATTTTTTGATTATAGTACAGAACTTTCTTATTCAAGAACTGAAAGAGTTACTAGTATAGAAGATATTGAACATCCAGCAGTTCGTAACGCAATGAAGATGCTGGATATGCATGAAATCAGACTGACATATGAAGCTGATCTTCCAGCTAGAAGTGGACTAGGTACAAGTTCTTCATTTGCGGTAGGAATGCTGAATGCTTTCTATGCATTGAAGGGAAAGTATGCGGATAAGAGAAAACTGGCTGATGAAGCAATTTATCTTGAAAGAGTGCTGTGTGAAGAGGCTGGTGGATGGCAAGATCAGATTGCTGCTTCTTTTGGTGGCTTTAACAGAATTAACTTTAATACAGATGGTACATATGATGTTCTGCCTGTGATTATTTCTCCAGAAAGAAAGAAGAATTTGAATGATAATCTTATGATGTTCTTTACTGGATTTACCAGATTTTCTTCTGATGTACAGAAAGCAAATGCTGGAACAAAGGAAACACAGGAAGCAAAAGAAAAGAGATATCTTAAAATGCTTTCACTTGTTGATAAGGCAGAGCAGATTCTGACAGATAAGACTACTAATCTGGATAATTTTGGAAGACTTCTAGATCATACATGGAAGCTAAAAAAACAGACAGGCTCTGCAGTTTCTACAAACAGTATTGATGCATTGTATGAAAAAGGTATACAGGCTGGCGCACTTGGAGGAAAACTGCTTGGCGCTGGTGGAGGCGGATTTCTTGTGTTCTATGTTCAGCCTGAATATCAGGAAGCTGTCAAAGAAGCAATGAAGGAATTAATGTATATTCCATTCAGATTTGAAGATGGTGGAACAAGAGTAATTCATTATACGCCAGAAGCATATGAGCCGAATGCATGATGGAAAGAGAGTAATAACGATGAGAGAACTTAGTGATGAATTGAAAAAGCATGTGGAACTGTTAATTTCTAGATATCCTGTTTTAGAGTGCTGTGAAGACAGTATTATTCGTGCATATTTTATGCTTGAGGAAAGTTACGTTACAGGACATAAGCTCCTTGTGGCGGGAAATGGCGGTTCTGCAGCAGATTCTGAACATATTGTTGGAGAACTGATGAAAGGATTTAAGCTTGCAAGAAAATTGGATAAAGCAATAGCTCAGAAATTGATTGAGGAGAATCAAGAACTAGGAAAAATTCTTGCAGAGAATCTTCAGGGAGCTCTGCCGGCAATTGCATTAGATGGTCATCTGGCACTATCAACTGCATACATGAATGACTGCGAACCGTTACTATGTTTTGCACAACAAGTTAATGGCTATGGGGTAGAGGGAGATTTGCTTTTAGGCATATCCACAAGTGGAAACAGCAAGAATATTTTGTATGCAGCTGTTACTGCACATGCAAAGGGAATGAAAGTAATTGGTTTGACAGGAGCAAAAAATAGTAAGCTTGAACAGATGAGCGATGTTTGCATTAAAGTGCCGCAGACGGAGACTTATATGATCCAAGAATTACATCTGCCGGTATATCATTGCTTATGCCTGATGCTAGAGGACAGATTTTTTTGACATTTAAAATTTTAGGAATGCGAGGTGAGATTGTTGCTAGATTTAAAGGTTAAAAAATCATCGATTCTCTTGGCTGTGTACTTGTTTTCAATGTTTTTACCTGGATTTTTTTCAAACAAATTTATGCAAATTGTATCAAATATAATGATGATTGGAGTGGCAATTTATCTTTTTTCAGTAAAATACAAGCCGTCGCGCTTTATGATACTAGCAATATGCTATTTTGCATATTTAATCGTAATAACATTTATATATCATAATAAGGCAGCAGATATCCATTTAATTATTTCGAATTTAAAAATTGTATTTATGCTTTGTGCTATTGAGTATTTACTTAAAAGAACACCGGATAGCACAATCAATATAATGTTTTTTATATTGATAACATTTGTTATAATTGACTTTGCTTCAATAGTTTTATTTCCGAATGGCTTATATCAAACAGAAGCGATTTGGAATGAGTGGTCATCTTCACAAGAAGCACAATGGATATACGGAAATAAAAATAATCGGGTCTATTGGTATGTGTTATTATCTATAATCACATGGCTAAGATACGTCTTTAATAATAAAAGTAAAGTGTTGGTTTTGATAACATCTGGAATTTCTATTGTTGCTATGATGTTGGTCAAATCAAGTACTGCGACAATTGTTGCTATTCTTGTTAGCGTGGGTTTTATTTATTTAACATATAAAAAGCAAACAAATATAAATATGAATTCATACGGTATTTTAGTAATTTATGGATGTATAACGGTTTTGATTTTATTGGGGTCTACTTCGTTACTTAAACCATTTGTTGAAGGCGTATTACATAAGGATATGACATTTACAGGTCGTAGTACAGCCTGGGAGAGAGTATTGTTGTTAATTGCTAGTAAACCCGTATTTGGTTGGGGAGTAATTGATAGTGAAACGGCAACGGGACTTTTGAAAAGTATTGCTTTTGTAAATCCGCATAATCAGTTACTGGATTGTCTTTGGCAAGGTGGTATTATACTTGTATTTATTTTAAGTTTAATAATGATTACGATAGCTTTTAATATCACTAAAATCCCGAATAGATCTGAAAGAACAGGAATTCAATTTGTTTGGATAGGATTGCTAATAGATATGATTTTTGAAGTGTTGCTTGGTACGGGTGCAACATGGATTTGTTTGTTATTAATTAATGATTTGTATGAATTTGTATATGAACGAGAGGTTTCATAGAGTGTAAGGAGATAAGATGAATAAAGTAAAGAGACTGTTAATGACAATTTTGACATCAGGGATAGCAACAATATTGAGTTTTTTGATTAGCTTTATCTTAACTCCGTATATTACAAATAAACTTGGCGTTGAGGCATATGGATTTGTTACATTAGCAAAGAACTTCACTCAGTATGCTACTATTATTACAATTGCATTGAATTCGTATGCTGCTAGATATATTACGGTTTCATATCATAAAAATAATATGAAAAAGTCTCAGGAATACATTTCTTCGGTATATTACGGAGACGTGACGATTTCAGCTGTGATAATGATTATTGCAGCTGGTTTCATTTTATTTTTAGATAAAATACTTAATATCTCGTTAGATCTTGTATTTTCTGTAAAATTACTGTTCTTTTTTGTCTTTTTAAGTTTTGTTATAACAACGGTTGGCACCTCTTATACGGCAGCGGCTTATATAAAAAACAGATTAGACATTGTGGGAGTTTTTCGCAGTCTTTCCTATGTCATTGAAGTGATTTTTTATATTATTGTATTTTCTATTACAACACCAGAAGTTTGGCAAGTAGGAGTAGCGATTTGCATTGCTCAATTGGTGATATTTGGAGGAAACTATTATATATACAAGAAATATACACCAGAGTTAAAAATTAGACGAAAAAGTGTTTCGTTTAATGCAATAAAGAAATTGGTAGTAAATGGTATTTGGAATTCCATTAATAGTCTTGGTAATACGCTTAATTCAGGTTTGGATCTAATAGTGACAAATCTGTGGTTGTCTGATTTGGCAATGGGACAAGTTGCAATAACAAAAACAATTTCAAGTATTTTTATGAGCTTCAATCAGCTGCTGGCTCAGCCTTTTCAGCCGTTGTTTTTAAAAAGTTACTCTGATGGGAATAAGGAAAAACTTATTTCTGAATTGAAGCTTTCCATGAAATTAACAGGTTTATTTTCAAGTATTGTATTTGCAGGTTTCTTCTCGTTAGGAAAAGTTTTTTATGCTCTTTGGATACCAGGGCAGGATATTGATCTGATTTATGTTTTGACGGTTATAACTATGTTTTCTTCAATTGTCGAGGGGCCGATATATCCACTGTACTATATATATACATTAACAGTGAGAAATAAAATACCATGTATTATTACAGTTATAGGCGGAATACTCAATGTGATGGGAATGGCAATTTTAGTAAAATATAGTTCATTGGGTATATATTCAATTGTGTTAACAACAACGGTAATCATGCTGTTTATTAATCTTATAACGAACCCTATCTATATGACATATTGTTTGAAGGTAAAGTGGTTTACTTTTTATCCAACACTTCTAAGAACAGTGATTTCTTGTGCTTGCATGACAGCAAGCTTCATATTAATTGCTGATGTATTGAATCCACACACATGGGTTACGTTTCTTTTAACTGCAGGATTATGTGGCGTTTTAGGCTGCATAATACACTTGATTTTTGTCTTTTCAAAAGATGAAAAACAGCAGCTGTTACTTATAGCTAAGAACAAAAATAAATGATACTAAATAATACAGAGACATATAATACGCAGGAAAGGATATAGAATGATATCGACAAAGGAAGATTTGAAAAATGTAATAGAACTTGAAAAAAAAGGGTATGGCAGAAATAGTTTAATACATCGTTACTTACGAGAATTAAGAATTTGCGAATACTATAAAAATTGTGGGGGGGGGAGCATAACGCGAATCTTATTTAAACTCCATAACTTTTATAGAAATAGGTTGGGATTGAGATTAGGATTTGAAATTCCACTTAATGTTTTTGGAAAAGGTCTACATATATTTCATACAGGAAATATTATTATTAATGGAACCTCATCTGTTGGAGAATATTGTAATATAATTGGATCAACTTGTTTGGGCAGTAAGAACGGTGGAAGCGGTCCAACATTAGGAAATCATTGTGAATTGGGAATGAACTCAGTTGTCATTGGAAATGTTCAAATTGGGAATAGTGTTTATATTGGAGCAGGCGCAGTGGTAACTAAAAGTTTCGAACAGGATGGAGTTTCTTTGGCTGGAGTTCCAGCTAAAATTGTAGCAAGCAGAAGAGATAGTAAGGAAGCTGATTGAAAAATTATGAAAACAGTAATAATGGCCGGAGGGCGTGGAACTCGAATATCTGAATTGTTTCCTGATATACCAAAGCCTTTGATTCCGATTGAAGGTGTTCCGGTTCTTGAACGAGAGATTATCTCGTTGAGAGAGCAGGGATTTAAAGATATCATTATGACAGTTTCCCATATGGGAGACAAAATTATGAATTATTTTAAAGATGGCTCTAAGCTAGGTGTATCAATCCAGTACTACAATGAAGTTACGCCGCTTGGAAACGCTGGTGCACTTTTTAAGCTGAGAGAACAATTAGAAGATGAACCGTTTCTGCTTTTGAATGCAGATGCTGTTTTTGATGTTGATTTCAACCGAATGGTTAGATATCATCAGGAACATGGCGGATTGGTGACATTGTTCACCCATCCGAATAATCATCCGTATGATAGCGGGCTTATCATTGCGGAAAAAGATATGTCGGTTCAATCTTGGTTGGCGAAGGAAGACGTTCGACCAACATATTATAAAAATAGAGTTAATGCAGGTTTGCATGTGATTGATCCTAAAGTTCTTGATATGCTATCTATTGATGCAGATAAAATTGGTACTGTGGACGAGATGACAGGAAAGACTGTAAAAGTTGATTTGGATCGGCAGCTTCTAAAACCTCTGGCTGGATCTAGTAAGATGTTCTGCTACGATTCTCCAGAGTATGTAAAGGATATGGGAACACCAGATCGATTCCATCAGGTAGAAGAAGATTTCAAAGCAGGAAGAGTATCGGCTAAGAACCTTTCAAATAAGCAAAAAGCTGTATTCCTCGACCGGGATGGTACAATTAATAAATATGTTGGGTTCCTTAGAAACATTAATGACTTTGAATTGATTGATGGTGTGTCAGAAGCAATCAAGAGAATTAATGCATCAGGTTATCTTGCTATTGTAATTACAAATCAGCCTGTTATTGCTAGGGGAGAGGTGACGTTCCAAAAATTGGATGAAATCCATAATAAGATGGAAACAGAGCTTGGCTTGAAGCGAGCCTATCTTGATGCAATCTATTATTGCCCTCACCATCCACACAAGGGATATGAAGGTGAAGTTCCAGAATTGAAGATTGAATGTGATTGTCGTAAACCGAAGCCAGGAATGTTGTTAAAGGCGGCTGACGATTATAATATTGATCTGAGCCAGAGCTATATGGTTGGTGATGGTGAGAACGATATTAAGGCGGGACTGGCAGCAGGATGCAAAGCAATTTTGGTTAATGGGGAAGGAACAGATGCTAAGAATGGAAATTTTGGACAAATTGATACATTGACTTCAGTGTTGGAATTTGTAGACAAGTATTTTCATTGAGGAAAGTTTAGAATCCACATTAATGATTGGAATTGAAGTTGTGAATTAGGGGGAAGAAGAGAACATGAAGACAACATTACTTATAATGGCTGCTGGAATTGGCAGTCGATTCGGAACTGGAATCAAACAGTTAGAACCAGTGGATGATGCTGGACATATCATTATGGATTACTCGATTCATGATGCAATTGAGGCTGGATTCAATCATGTAGTATTTATTATCCGCAAGGATATCGAGAAGGAGTTCAAAGAGGTTATTGGAGATCGAATCGCCTCCATTTGTTCTTCTCATAATGTAACCGTGGACTACGCTTTTCAGGATATTAATGATATTCCTGGTAGTTTTCCGGAAGGACGTACAAAGCCGTGGGGAACGGGTCAAGCTGTGCTTGCTGCTAAAAATGTGATTGATAACCCGTTCATCGTAATCAATGCAGATGATTACTATGGCAAAGAAGGCTTTAAGGCAGTTCATGAGTATTTGGTGAACGGCGGAAAGTCCTGTATGGCTGGCTTTGTGCTTAAGAACACATTGTCGGATAATGGTGGTGTGACTCGTGGAATCTGTAAAATGGATGAGAGTCGAAACTTGACTGACGTTGTTGAGACTAAGAATATCGTAAAGACTGCGTTTGGAGCAGAGGCAGACGGGTTGGTCGTTGATGTGAATTCTTTGGTTTCCATGAATATGTGGGGATTGACTCCGGAGTTCTTGGATGTGTTGGAAGAAGGTTTCAAAGAGTTCTTCAAGAAAGAAGTACCGGCCAATCCTCTGAAAGCAGAGTATTTGATTCCAATCTTTATAGGTGAATTGCTGGAGCAGGGCAAGATGTCTGTCAAGGTTTTGAAGACCAATGATACTTGGTATGGTATGACCTACCATGAGGATGTTGTAGCTGTAAAGGACAGTTTTAAGAAAATGCTGGAGATTGGCGTGTACAAGGCTGACCTATTCAGTGATCTGTAAACTACGATGAAAGAAATGATTGATTTACTCGGAAAAATCCTCACAAACATCCTGATTGCACTGTATGAGCCATTTGGATTTTCATTCCTGCTTTCCTTTTTGGCAATGTTATTCTATCTGTATGCGTATGAGCCTATCACAGCAGGCAAAGGATGGAAGAGTGCCATAGTGACATGGTGGCTGAAATTCAAAAAGAGTGTGTTCTTTCGAAAGCTTTTCTTATTAACGTTCGTGACTTCACTTATCCTGTTCCGAACTCTGTTAAACCGTAATTTGTGGATGAATCCATTGAGCGATGTTATGGGCGGTTGGGGCATTTGGGAGACAGTAAACGGCGAACAGAAGCTGACCACTGAGTGCATCGAGAACGTGATCATGATGGTGCCATTTTCAGCAACAGTGATATTGACTTTCCGAAAAAAGATAGGAAACAGGTTGAAGAAGATACTGTGCTTTAGCGGTAATATAGCGTTCGAGTTTTCTCTGATGATAGAGATTCTACAATTATTGCTTCGCTTAGGAACGTTCCAGCTATCAGACATCTTCTATAACACAGTAGGTGGAGTGTTCGGCGGGTTATTGTACTATGCTGTGATGAAGGGAAGAAAGCATCTATAAATGAAACGCATTATGTGGTATACTGGGATGAGTAGCTCCCTGCGCTGCTCGAAAATTTGTACACCTCTTCGTGGTGAGCAGCAGGCAACAGTTTTTGAACGACTGAGATCTGAAGTAATTAAAATGAAGGTAAAATAGAATGGCTGAGTTTTTGAAACATATTTGGACAAGGCTTTTAGAAATCACAAAAATGTGTAAATGTAAGGATACTGAAGCAAGCGAAACAGCTGGACAGACAATTGCATCTGTTGAATCAAATGACCCCGAGAAGATATCTTTAACAATAGATGACTACCTTTTTGGAGTTCTTGGAATGGATACTAAACAAGCTTCTGGTGAGAAGAAAAAGCTAATAAAAAATAACTTTGTACATTTAATGTGTCTAGTTATCAAAGATTTACAGACAATAGAAGGAAGACTAAACACGTATAAAATCCAACGGAAATCTCTAGAATCGGATAAATCTAATGGTACAGAATATAAGAGACGAAAGTTAGAATATTTTGCAAAACAGAATAGACAGGCTAAAGAGGACATTGTTGAATTTTTAAATAGCGGGGTAAAAGAGTATCTGTTAGAAGAAGAAAAAAGTACTTTGGTGTGTGAATTGAGTGACAATGAGCTGGGAAAAATGTTTCTAAAGAGACGATACTTCTTTTCTCAGTTTCCAGAGTATTATGACGCGGAATATGATTATGCGACAATGGTGAAGGCATCGTATTTCCCAGATGTTGAGTTTGTTGACAGACTTAATACTGAAAAGAAATACATGAAATTGCGCAAGAATAATGAGAAACAATATTACGAAAAAATTAAACGGATTATAAAAGACAAAGTTCTTGTTGAGCGAGTACAGAAAATAGTAGATGAAAATTATCATTTACATAGAAGACATGAAATCTTTGATGACTTGGTAAGTTTGTATAAAGAAAAGCATTACCAATCGTTTCTTTCACTTGGGTTGATCCAAATTGAAGGACTGTTTTATGATATATGTTCAATAAGGTACGGTGAAAAAGAAAACACGGGAACTCTTGTGGAAAAAGCGGAAAAAGCACTTCGAGGTGAAAACGAAGTTAGTTTCATGCGATATTATCCATATTTTGCTTTTGATGTCCCCATTATGAGAAATGAAATAGCACACACGGGTTTGATAAATGCCGGCGATTTGGAACGAAAAGCAGATGAATTGATTTTGGATTTGAATGCTGTGGCTCAAATGGCAAAAATGGAGAGCGATGGTAAATTCAGAGTATTTCATATGATTTATGAAACAATCACTAAGATGAATAATCCTACAGAAGAAGAACTGAATAAGAAGTTAGTGTATGAGTTGTTTAGTAGTAGTACAGTAGCACCGGATTCTTTTTGGAATCTTCTGAGAACACCAGAGGAATATAAAGATGAGCTTGACTTTTATAAAAAAGAGGACTTGCCAGAAGGGGATGATGATTGGCCTACAATGGTAACAACAATATCTAATATGGTTCATGAATTGCCGTTTTGGTGTGCTATGGTTGATTTGATGAACAAAATTAATTCTGAATATGATAGTAATATCGTGACTCAAAAGTGGAATGAACTCCTTCTAAAGCTGGCAAGTAGTTATGTGAAGATACTGAAGCCGGACGCAAAGAAAAAGTGCATTGAAATATTATCAGTACTTCAAGACAACTAATGTAATGCATAGTACACTATAAAAGAAATGCGGTTATCACCTATGCCCAGAATTAAAGGTAGCAAGAATAAGTCCAAAACGTTGACTGCTGATTTTGCAACGCAGATTGCGGAAAAGTAGTCTGCAAAGGAAGCACTCACAGCTGAGATTGTATCCATCACTGCCTACATTGACACTTTGAAGGCTGATCTGAAAGAGAAGAAGGTTGCTTTGAAGAAGGACGAAAAAGAAGTGGCATCTCTGGAAGCAAAGAAGGCGAAGGCAGATGCTAAGGCTGCAGAAGAGGCAAAGAAAGCAGAAGTAGAATCTGTTCTGAAGAAATTGCTTGCTGAGGGCATGAGCGCGGATGAGATTCTGGAAAAGTTAAAATAAACAAGAAAAACAACAACTAAAATAAATGCCGTGTGAACAAACTGAACCACAGGAGTTCACATGGTGGGTAAACAAATAATCTAGGGGTTTTCAAGAAATATCTAGGGGTCAATTTAGGGGACTGATGCCATAAGGACATTCGCCTATAGACCCCTAGATTTGTTTTCAATGATTAAAAGGATTGGCGCAATAAATTTGGATGGGGTTAGGTGAATTTGCTCTACAAGAATTTAAGGGGAGGCATATACCCAAAAACGGTTTATAGCTGATATTGGACTCGGACAACATTTTATTTAGTTGTCCGGGTCCTTTTTTTTAACCATTTTAACGCTTCCGTCATCCTTGTCGTTTTCAAAATCATCAATACCTTTTTCTAAGACCAGCATGCATCTGTTTCTGAATCTATCCCAGTTGCGATAACCATTGGCTACTTTTGTAACTAATTTGATGATTGCGTTACGATTCTCCATCAGAGCATTGTTGATTTTTTTCCGTTCTACAGTTATTTCTCCTATATCTTTCGATATATTATAATCAGCTTTTGATATACATTATGAGTTAATGATTTCAACCTTCCAATTACTTAATGTTTTACTGAATGCCACCAGTTCTTTAATAATGCTTTCTCTAAGATGTTTGATAACTGCTTCTATGGCTTCAGGTGCTGTTTTGACTGTATTTGAAACATAAAAATCCGTGACTTCATTGATGTACTATGCGATTATAAAGGAAAGAAAATTTTTATAAAACAGAAGTGTTATGTGGTATACTGAGAGCGGTTACTCACTATGCTACTCGAAACTTCACATAACTCTTCGTGATAAGTGATAGGTATTAATTTTATGGCCTTTTGATAAGGTAAGCAATTTTTAAATTGGTTTATGAAACTAACTGTTTAGAGTGTTAGGGGGATACAAAATGCTTTCATTTGATGAGAATGGATGGTTATTTCCGGATCCGTTAAAAAATATAACTCATGATATTGGCATTGTAGAGATTAATGATCTTTTGAAATTGGCTAATGAAGAAGATTGTTGGTCTGCTAGCATAAGAGAAAATGTAAAAAAACGATTGGAGAAAGATAAAACTGACGTAAGCCTAGATTGGTTTGTCGAAGATTTAATGATAAAAAATACTGGAGGGACTGTTATTTCAATGCCTTTTGGTAAAGATATTATCACATTTAATAGTAATCGACATTTTTTTAGAGGGGAAAATCAACAGTACTTGAAATCATTGCCATCGCTTCGGAGGAAACAAGAAGGAAAAAGCAAATATGAATGTGAACTCATTAAGGCAATTGCTGTAATGCGGTCATTTCAATTTCTAAAATTTATATGGAAAATCGATGTTGTTCCATTTTGGGAAGCAAAATTAAGTGATATTAACATTGATGCGTTGGCACAACATTATGGTTTTGATACGTGTCTGTTGGATTTAACAAATGATTTTAGAACAGCACTGTTTTTTGCAACGTGTAAGTATGACTATAAAACAGATTCTTATCGTCCTTTGACAAAAAAAGATATCGAGGCTACAGAAAATTCAAAATATGGTGTAATATTTCATTCTCCTAATTGGGTGTTAAATTATTTAAATGGTTGAAGTTTTGAATGGCACATGCATCGTTTGAATAATCCAGATAAAGGACCATATAGTTTTTATTCAGGATATCTAGATGGAATGGCTTTTCAAATTGGCTATCAGCCACTTATGAGATGTCATCATCAAAGTGGTTATATCCTGCCAATGATGAATGCAACTCCATTACAGGATGATAATAGATTTGAAAAATTAAGATTTTTACAGTCAGAAGAGTTGTCTAATAAAGTCTATGAGATGATGGATAAAGGAAAGAAGATTTTTCCGTATGAAGGTATTGGAAAAGCGTTAGATATACTACATACAATACAGAAAGCACTGATTTTTTCAGAGAATGACCTGCTGTATGCATATGATTACGGAGTGGTTGATAAGAAATTGTTTCCGACAATTGATAATTTTAGAAAAGCTATTACAGCTTTTCAGGTTGATGGTAAATGCGTTTCAATTCAAAAGGATGAAATTGATTATCCAATCAGTCCGTTTGCTTTACAGGAAATAAACGATGAATATAATGATCGTAATTTGCTGGATGTTATTGGAAATATGATTCACCAATATCCAGAACACCGTCGTTATAGAGAGCAACGTTGTATTGATATCTATGGCAAACTTATTTGAGTGTTGAGAAAAGAATTAGCTGGTGTAGAGAATATAGTTCTAGCTGTATCATATAACAAATTATAAGAATAACCGAGCAAATCAGAGTTATGTAAAAATGTTTAATAAATTTGTACGGAGTTAGGTGAATTTATTTTCTAAAAAATTTATGTCCAGTATATACATAAAAACAGTTTATAACTGATTTTTTTGACTTGGTTAACATTATTAGTTCTTTTGATAATCAGCAATTAGATAGAGTCGAGTAATAGTTCGTTTTAAGAGTACCAGGGTTGAAAACCTAAGGATTAACTAGGGAGCAGAGAATACATATAACATTTCTTTATTGTTGGTAGGCAGCAACAATTCGGCAAATATGGTATGTTAGGATGGAGAGGTGAAACTTAGAATATGAAATTAGCAGCAATTCATCATGTGGCAATTATTGTTTCAGACTATGAGAAATCGAGAGACTTCTATGTAAACAAGTTGGGATTTGCGGTTGTACGAGAAAACTTCCGTAAAGATCGTAATGACTGGAAATTGGATTTGCGTGTTGGCGAGGGTGCTGATGCGATTGAACTGGAAATCTTCGCAGAGTCAAACCCACCTAAGCGTGTGAATCGACCAGAAGCTTGCGGATTGCGTCATCTAGCATTCCGGGTGAATGATGTGGAAGATACTGTAGCAGAACTGGAACAGATGGGGATAGAATGCGAACCAATTCGATTTGATAGCTATACTCAAAAGAAGATGACATTTTTCTTTGATCCAGATGGGCTACCGTTGGAACTGCATGAATAAATGCATTGAAAATAACGATAGGATGGTGATTAAAGTTGGCTAGATGGGAACGACAGGGTATTCCACACAAAGGATGGAAAGAAATTGGAGTGGAAGATCTTGGAGAAACTTTAGAGTTCGGTGATCATGTAGAATACGAACAGTGCGAAATGTGTGGGCAGGAGAAAATACGTTATGTTCACATTTTGCGACATCCCAATTTTAATGGCGAATTGCGAGTGGGATGCGTATGTGCAGAACATATGACTGATGATTATATTAATCCTCAAAAGTCCGAGAGAGAGCTGAAAAACCGTTTGAATCGTAAGAAAAACTTCATGCGAAAAGAATGGCAGAAACGCTCAGAAGGAAAATATGTGTTGCGATATAAGGGAGAAACTATAACGATTATGAAAAGTAAGTTTGGGCCAGGATGGGGTGTCCTCTATGGAGGACAGCAAGTGTTTCGATATAATAATCGTAAGATTGATGATTTTTATACAGCTAAATTAATCGCATTTGACCTTTTCGATGAGCAACACGCATCAAGCAAAGAGGTTCAACCATACTGGGATGGTAGGCGTTGGCTTTATTACTAAAGATATATGATGAAAAAAATGTCCGTCTAAAGAGAGAATTTGTAAATCTTTCAATTATGTCTTTTTCAAATTTAATTGTGAATAATATTGCCTAAGACTAGATGTCGACTGAATTAGATTGAAAAAAGAAAATCTGACTTTGAATCTAAATTCAATAATCAAGATGAAAAGGTGCTGTAAAATTTGTAGATGAAACAATTGCTTTGAGTATGGTTGCTACAAATTAAGCAACAATCTTACAGGATAAAGAATCACCAAAGATATGTCAAATGAGTTTATAAATGGTATATCACGGTACTTTAAGCAACTTCAAAAAAATTTTATGTAAGATAAAATGGATCCGATTGACAATGACTATATCATTTCAACTTGGATCTTTTAATGTGGTTTCTATTTGACGCTTACATTCATTGTATTTTATCTTTGATTACACGTTTCTTTCATAGAGAATGATATAATAGAATCATTAATGAAGTGATGTTTGGATTGCAATGGAGGCTAAATTATATGGCTGTTTTAACAGAAATTAAAAATGCAATTTCATTTTTAGATGATGGTGAATTTCAAGAGTTTTGTGATATTATACTGAAAAAATCTGGGTATGGAGTTATTCATGGTTTAGGTATGAAGGCTGGTACAAAAAAAACAAAAGGAAACCCAGATACATATTTTAGAAAAAATAATGGAAAATATGTTTTAGTTGTATATACAACTGTAGAAAAGAATATCTATAAAAAATTAAACGAAGATATTTTAAAATGTTTTGACTCAAATCTTACAGGTTTAGAATTTGATGATATAGATGAAATAGTTGCTTGTCACATTTCTTCAAATTTGAGTGCAGGAAAAGATAAAATTCTTCATGTTATGTGTGAAGAAAAAGGGATTAAGTTAACAATTTTGGGCATAGATGAACTTGGACAGTTAGTACACAACAAATATCCTTCATTGGCTAAAAGATATCTTTATTTAAATATTGATACAAATCAGATTTCGTCTGTAGATGATTTTGTTTTCAAATACGATCAAAATAAAATGATAGCTCCATTAAAAACAATATTTCAGTATAGGGATGATGAAAAGATTCAGATAGAGAAATGGTTACACGAGAATGATGTTGTAATTGTGACCGGTAAGGCGGGTGTAGGGAAGACACGTCTTGTTTTAGAATCAATTCAAGACTTTTGCCTTGATGAGAATTTTAAAGTGTTATGCATTAAGAGTAATGATTTAAATCTTTATGATGATTTAGTTTCATATACAGAAAAGCCAGGTGGGTATTTATTTTTCATAGATGATGCGAATGAATTGAAAGAATTAAAATCTGTTCTTGAGTACATAATTAAGAAACATCTTGGATACATTGTTAAGATAATTTTAACAGTTCGTGATTATGCAAAAGAGAGTGTGATTTATGAAGCTAAGAATTATAGTATGCCTAAGATTATTGAAATAAAACCATTCACAGATGAACAGATTAAAGGATTTCTAAGTAAAAATATGAATATTACTAATCAAATATATGTGGATCAAATAATACATATTAGTGAAGGAAATCCTAGAATTGCTTATATGGCTGGTTGTTTAGCAATTGAAAAACAAAGTTTGGGAGCTATTGCAAATGCAACTGAACTTTATTCTTTTTACTACAAGCAATATGTAGATGTATCTTTGGGTAAAGATAAAGATCTTTGTTTTACAGCTGGTATATTATCTATAGTTAAAGCTATAAAATTTGAAAATATGACTTGTTTACAGACAATCTTAGATTTGTATGGAATGACTTTGGAAAAATTTAAAGAAGAGACGTTAAAACTTTTTCAAATGGAGTTTGTTGAAATTCAACTAGAGAAGGTGGCTGAATTTTCGGATCAATGCTTGGCCAATTATATGTTGTATTATGTCTTTATTGAGAAAAAAATGATTCCTTTTTCTTCGATAATTCAAGTAGGATTCACCAAATTTCATGGTCGATTAATGCAGGCAATAAATACTTTGCTTAATATTTTTAATTCTAAAGACACATTTAATAAAACAGGATATAGACATCATTAA
>ULTN01011963.1_pt1 | contig 24208 bp, 10 predicted proteins | sample 1957681 | NCBI WGS metagenome assembly ULTN01 (sample SAMEA4835736, study PRJEB28245) | human gut metagenome | biome: gut microbiome; material: fecal sample | place: Denmark | collected 2008
TTACGTTCCGATGAAGGACTCTACTTATTTGCCTGCTGATAAACCGACCTTGGACGGAACTTTTTGGGTGGATAAAGACGGAAAGCCTTATATGGTATATTGTTATGAATGGTTGCAAGCCTTGGATGGTACGATAGAGAAAATAGAACTGAAGCCTGACTTAAGTGGAACCATAGGCGAAGGGAAATTACTGTTCCGTGCCAGCGAATCGCCGTGGAGCCGTGAAAAAGATGCGGATGGCAAGGATAAACCGAATAAAGTCACTGACGGTCCGTATCTGTTCCGTACAGGAACAGGTAGACTCGGTATGATTTGGACTAGTTGGATTTATAATGTGTACACTCAGGGAGTGGCTTATTCTGAAAGCGGAACCTTGGATGGACCATGGATACAGGAGAAAGACCCGATTACTCCTCCCGATTTCGGTCATGGGATGTTGTTTCAGACCTTGGACGGTAAATGGTTGATGTCTGTACATCGTCATAAGGATGTAAACGGACGTTATATTCGTATTCCTCGCTTGTTTGAAGTCGATTTTTCCGGAGATAAATTGATGGTGGGAAAACCATATATTCCTTGAAAGTGCTTTATCTTTTTTCGAGAGGAAAGGTAATTACTTTTGCCTTCAATGAAAAATGTGTAGAAAGAGTTGGAGGGACAGCTTTATGAGCCTGTCCCTCCAAATAAATGACCGGGTTAATCCCAACCCGGATTCTGTTTCAGTGCACCCTGAGCTAGGTCTACCTCTTCCAAGGGGATAGCCCACAGATAGTCACGGTTGGCATTGAATTTGCGGGTTTCAATAAAAATGCTTTCTCCTTTTGCATTTATCCCGTATACTGGTTTAGTAACATCCTTTTCGGTTGTTTTATAGCTACGGGTATCAAACAGGTGCATTCCCTCGAAAGCAAATTCCAAACGACGTTCCAAACGGATAGCTTCGCGCATTTGGTCTTTGGACAAGCCGGAGGGCAGAGGAGGAAGACCTACGCTGGGACGCTGACGGATTTGATTGACCGCATCATATACTTCCGTATCCGGAGCAGACAGATTTTCGTTACGAGCCTCGGCGAAAGTTAGCAGCACTTCTGCATAGCGGATATAGATAAAGTTGGTCCAGTCGTAATTATTGATACCGTCATTGTCCGGATTGATATACTTTTTCATGCTATATCCTGTACGGGTATGGCTGCCATCTCCCATATTGTTCAGGTTGAAAGTCTTTCCTGCTATTTGCGAACCGTTCCACAGTACGGAGAAGCCTAGACGGGGGTCACGGTCGGCAAAAGGGTCTTCCGGATTATAGAAAGGAGACTCTCTGATTGATTTGCCATCCTTACATGGATAGGAGTCTATCAAGTCTTGAGTAGGTGATAAAGCTTCCCACCCTCCCATCATGACGGGAGCGAAGAACTGTCCTATATAACTGCCTTCATTGGAGTTTTTCGGGTTTTCCAGATATTCGCGATCAAAGATGATTTCATTACATAACTCTGCTACAGGTTGGAACAAGTCACCATAGTTATCATACAGTCCATACACATTCATGCCCATTACTTTGCGTGCGGCGGCTTCCGCCACATCATATTTGTGTGCGTAGAAAGCAACTCTGGCTTTCAGTGCGTAGCAGGCTCCGGCACTCGGTTTTCCGTGGTCACTGTTGCTGCGGATATCGGGCAAGCTGGCTGCTGCTTTATCCAATAATCCTACTATATGATTATAAGTCTCCTCTTCAGAACTGCGTGAAGGAAGTTTCTCGTTCAGTTCCAACGGATGATCCAGCAGGGAGGCGCCACCCATATATTTTAATATGTTAGCGTATGAGAAAGCTTCGAGAAACTGTACTTCGGCTGTCAGTTGCGCTTTTTCTTTTTCATCCATCGGCACATCGCCTATATGCTCGTAAAATACCAGGCATCTGCGGATGCATTGATAGGCATTTTTCCATAATTGTAGGAAATGTGGATTGCTGGAAGTAGCCGTACCAGCAGACAACTGCCCCTGTTCGGCTGTGACATGTACCGGAATAGCATTGTCGGTGTAGCAATCTGTCATGATAGTATGGTTCTCCGGTTCTATCAGATACAGATAGATTCCGGTTGCGAATTTCTGGGCATCTTCTGCGTTTTTCCAGAAAGATGCGTCGGATAATTGGTCTTTTGGATTTCTGTCCAGAAAACTGTCATTGCAAGAGCTCAGACCAAGGCCACATGCCAATATTAATCCTATAAAGTTATATTTTAGTCTCATAGTTGTCAGTGTTTAGAATGTTACATTCAGACCGAATGAATAATTTCGGGTCAATGGATAATAGTTGCCGCTGATGGCTTCGGGGTCTACACCGTCGAAGCCGGAAATCATAAAGAGATTGTCGATACTGCAATACACTCTCAGACGGCTGATTCCGTATTTGGATATCAGCTGTTTGGGCAGGCTGTAACCTACTTGCAGATTTCTCAGCTTGGCATAAGAGGCATCCTGCATCCAGAAACTGGAAGTCACGCGGTTTTTGGAGTCACTCATGGACAATCGGGGATAAGTGGCATTCGGGTTTTCCGGAGTCCAACGGTCCAGATGCTGTTCCGTTACTTTACCGCCATTGTAGAAGGCGTATCTGATTTCGGCTACAGGAGCGCTCTTTACATCAGCCGCACCTTGCAGCAGTGCACTTAGGTCGAAATCTTTATATTGAACTGAAAGATTCAGACCGAAGTTGATTTTCGGAAAGTAGGAACCCAATACTTGCCGGTCTTTGCTGTCTACCACTTTGTCCCCGTTCAGGTCACGGTATTTTAAGTCACCCGGAACCGGAGTACCCATGCTCTGTGTAGGATGATTCTTGATCTCTTCTTCGTTTTGGAAGATGCCGTCGCATACGTAGCCGTAATATGCCCACAGTGGATCGCCTACAGATTGTCCTGGTGTGTCACCGCCTTTCAAATCTATAATTTTGGTAGTTACATAACTGAAATTGGCTCCGATAGAATAGCTCCAATCATTGATACGGTTGTTATGTCCTAGTTGTAGTTCGATACCAGTATTGCGCACTACGCCGGCGTTTTGCATCGGAGCACTGACTCCCATCATGTTGGGAACGGGAAGTTGCAGTAATATGTCCCGTGTTTCCTTGCGGAACCAGTCTGCGCCCAAGGTCAGTTTATTACTCCAAAAAGCGGCGTCCACACCTACGTTCCATTGGTCTGTTTTTTCCCACGTAATGTCTTGGTTGGCCATCGGGCTGGAAATGGAGATACCTGGAGTCAAAGTGTTTCCGAAACTGTAGTCATAACCGAATAGATAGGTGTTCTGGTACGGATAATAGTTGGAACTGTTGTCTGAGTTTACGGTTTCCTGATTACCCAGCAATCCCCATGATGCACGTAGTTTCAAATTATCCACCCAATCAACTTTGAAGAACTCTTCTTCTGAGATTCTCCATCCGATGGAGAAAGAGGGAAATGCGCCGAAGCGGTTGTTCTTAGGGAAGCGTGAAGTACCGTCATAACGCAGGTTGGCTTCCAGTAGATAACGGTTATCGTATGAATAATTCACGCGTCCGAAAACTGAGCGAAGAGCGTATTCTATTTCTGTACCGTATGTTGTCTGTCCCGTCACTTCGCCGGCGTTGATCTGGTCCAGCGAATTGGAGTTGGGCAGGTTCTTACGGTAAGCTTGCAGGTAGCGTGTCTGTTTATAAATTTGTGAATAACCCAGTAAAGCTCCTACAGTGTGTTTACCGAAGGTTTTGTTATAGTCCAGATAAGCTTGCAGGTTTAGTTCCATACTTTTGATATCATACTCTGTGATGGAGTTGGTGGTTTTCTTTACCGGAGTGTCTGAACCTGCTTGATAGAATGTCATGGTATTGACGTGGGTGGGATTGTCGGTCAGGTTGAAAGTCGAAGCGGCAATCCCTCTCAGTTTCAGTCCGTCTATAATGTCTAGTTCCATTCCTACGTTACCTTGGAAATTGCTGTTTGTTTCTTTGTAGGTTCCTCCTTCACGTGCATAGGCTACGGAGTTGTGCTCGTTTTTGAACAAAGCATAGTTGCCGTTGCTCAGTTGGATGGGAGTAACCGGAGTTTCACGGAAAGCATAGTGCATCAGGTTACTGATACCTGCTGCTGGAGCAGTCATATTACTGCGGTATACTGCCATATTTGTAGTCAATTTCAGACGACTGTTTATCTGAGCGTCAATGTTGGCGCGTACATTGAACTTGTTGTAGTTGGTATTGACTATCAATCCGTCTTTATCGTGATAGTTGAATGCCAGCGAGTAAGTTACTTTGTCTCCACCGCCTTTGATACTCAAATGATGGTTGTTGAACAGGCCGTTTTCACTTAGTAGTGTACCCAGCCAGTCGGAATTGGGATAAAAGTCGGGATCACTTCCGTCTTTGAACTTTTGCAAGGCTGTTTCGTCATACGGACCTTTCAAACCGTCATTGGTGTAAGCTTCATTCATCAGCACTGCATAATTGTAAGAATCCAAAAAATTGGGCATACGTGAGGCACTTTGCCAGCCTGCATATCCATCGTAAGATACAATGGCACGTCCTTTGGTTCCCTTTTTGGTTGTGATAAGAATAACACCATTGGCAGCACGTACACCATAAATGGCTGAGGCGGCTGCATCTTTTAATATAGAGATGTTTTCAATATCGTTGGGGGCCACGCTACTCATGGTAGACTCTACTCCATCTACCACAACCATGGCACTGGCATCTCCCATGGTTCCTAGACCACGTACACGCAGTACTCCGGCATCAGCTCCTGGCTGACCGGTATTTTGGATAATGGTGACACCCGGCATTTGTCCTGCCAGCATGTTGGTGACATTGGCACTAGTGCGGTTGACTAGTTTATCGGATGAGATGGTTGCCACAGAACCTGTCAGGTTTACTTTTTTTTGAGTACCGTATCCCACTACTACCACTTCATCTAAAGATTCAGTATCTTCTTTCAAGATAATGGTGTAACTGTTGCTGTTACTTACGGTAATTTGTTGGTCGTTGTAACCGATATACGAAATTTTCAGTTTAGCCCCTACGGATACATTCAACGTGAATTTGCCATCCACATCTGTAATGGTACCGTTGGTGCTTCCCACTTGTACTACATTGGCACCGATTACAGGATCTCCGTTTGCATCTTTTACGATACCCGTAATTTGTTTAACATGCTGTTGTACGATGGCAGTTGACAGCGAAGCCCACAAAGGCATTGGGAAAGCCATTCCGGCAAATAGTGTAAGACATGCGTAAAAAGAGGCTTTTTTCAGAATTACATGTGTCTTTACACAATTTTCCCTTGTTTTTTGGTAGAATTGCATAGATTAATAAGGTTAAATTAGTAAATAGTTTGGTTTAGGGATTTTATTCCCTTTCTATTTCGGTCGCTGCAAATGTATTATTTTATAATAATATAATGCTATCTTTTCTTTTCTTTTTTTTTGTTATTCTTAATAAATTACAAATTATGAAACACTCATGGTGGCGCTTTTAAGAGAGAATGCATGTTATTTTGTACGTTCTTTATAAATGGAATATCGCATATTGCTCAAAAAAACAAATAACATGATTCAGTGGGATAAAGATGTTAAATATCAGTTTCAAGGATCATTTTTCCTAATCGGTTTATGAAAGGCTCTTCCTTTCCCCTCCTTTTTCTTGTTAAGTAGCCATTCACAATAATTTCATCTATTCACAAATCTCCTTATCATCTTTCTCATCCGGATAGTCACTTTCATGTAGCAAAACAAGTAAGTGTACTTACTTCGTCATTTAAGTATACTTACTTGTTTTATGAAATGCACTTACTTTTTGGGACTTCAATATGAGTGAAATTTATGCCGGTATATGTTTTTTATATACTTCAAAGACAAAACGTATTTCATCGTAAGAAGCATATTCGCCTAACTTTTCTTTTATTTCCTTCACTCCTTGTGGCAGAGAGGGGAGTTTCTGGAGATGAGCTGTAATATAATTTATTTTTTCTTGGTCGACTAATTCTTGTAGTTTGATATCTCCAGTCTGGACATAGTGTAAAAGGTGGTTGCTGATGGTACCGGTAGTCAATTCCCGGAATTCAGCGATTTCCTTTACCTTCATCCCTTCTTTAAATAATCTGAAACTGACCTTTTTGGTGTCTTCTTTATTTTTTTTATTTTCCCGGGGGACAAATACGGTTCTTATTTCAGGGCGTTGCAGATTTTGTTCTTTCATATAATTCCGGATAATTTCCAGAAGTTCCAAACCATAATTCTCTACCCCCTTATGTCCGAAATAAGGGACAGCTTCCAATGATTCTGCATCATTAGGCAATAGATTGACCATTCCCAACAGAGCTTTTTGCTGGATAATGACATAGGCCGGCATACCGGTTTCTTTTGCTTTAGTTCCACGCCATTCGGTGATTTTCCGATAAAGTTCTGGGTGGAGTATGTCGTTGGGAACTTCAATTCTCTTCCGTTCCCTGGATGCGCGTTCTCTGGGGGTGCGCTCTTTTCTGTCGTGTGCCGTTGTACCTGAGGAGTTTTCATTATCGGTTCCGCTTAAAAGGATATATGCTTTTTTACGTAGATAGTCGCTGGCGTGAAAACCATTATCTTCTACATATTGTAGCAAGGAAAGTTTCTGTGTCAAAGTGTTTAAGAACTCTTCCAAGGTGTTGTTCGTTTTCTTTCTTAGTTCTTTATTGTCCGTGGAAAGATTAGTCGCTTCAGCCAGTTTATGGAAAGGGCGTAGTTTTTGTTCAAAATAGGCGGCTCCTTTTATGATGCGTATTTGCAGGTTGTTATTCGTATTATAATCAGTAGATTGTGTTACCAGACGTTCATATTGTTTGTGGAAACGATAGGATACATCCACTATTTCAGTAGTGAATATTTGTATCTGCTTTTTATATTCTGCCAGTAACTGAGGGAAGAGTTTGTAGAAATGTTCGTCAATCAGTCGGGCTTGCTCATTGAATGAACGGGCTATCGGTGAGAAATCGAATAGTTCGCTAACGAGATTGAGAAAATAAGTTTGTTGCATGGCACAGAGCAATTCTTCATTGGGGGTATGTGTTTCTATATACTGATTATAATCATCGATTATTGTATCGCTGATAATGGCGTTGACGGAAAGTGGGGAACTGAGAACCATCCCTTCCAATGTTTTGCATCGGCTCAAGGCAACGTATGCCTGTCCGTGGGCGAAAGCGGAGCGAGCGTCAATAATGGCGTGTTCAAAAGTCAGTCCTTGGCTTTTATGAATAGTGATGCCCCATGCCAGTTTTACAGGGTATTGCTTGAAGACTCCTTCTTGTTCTTCGGTTATTTCTTTTGTTTCTTCATTTAGCACATATTTGCTGTTTGTCCATTCCTCGGGTTGGACAATGATTTTTTCATTCTTTTCTTTGGTGTGGACGGTAAATCCATCCTCATCTATAGAGGTGATTTCGCCAATCATACCATTATAATAACGTTTTTCCGGTGAGGGGTCATTTTTAACGAACATGATTTGCGCTCCTTTTTTCAGCATCAATGTTTCATCTGTAGGATAAGAATATTCAGGAAAAATTCCGGTGACTTCTGCCTTGTAACTGAAAACCGGTTCTTTGATGAGTGAAAGCTCGTGATCATTAATCTGTTGTGCTTGGTAATTGTGAGTGGTGAGTTGGATATATCCTTTTTCTTTGGCAGGATGGAAATTGGGAATATATCTTTGGTTCAATTCTGCGAGTGTCTGTTCGTCGGCTTTATTCTCCCGGACTTTGTTCAGTGGGGAAAGGAAATAGGGATCATTTTGGCGGTAGACTTGTTTTAGCTCGATGGTGGCGTAGGTGGTTTTTTTTAAGGCGAGGCTTCCAAAGAAATAGGAGGTATCATAATAGTGGTTCAGCATATTCCATTCCGTTTCTTTCACTACGGGGGCAAGTTGTTGCAGGTCGCCTATCATTAGCAGTTGTACGCCTCCAAAAGGTTTATACCGGTCCCGGTACCGGCGGAGTACAGAGTCGATGGCATCTAGCAGATCTGCTCTTACCATACTTATTTCATCAATAATCAGCAGATCCATGCTTCGGATGATGTTAATTTTTTCTTTGCTGAACCGGAAATGTTTTTGTTCGGTATTGAACGTGGTATCGGGGATGAAAGGTGCAAATGGCAGTTGGAAAAAGGAGTGGATGGTAACGCCTCCCGCATTGATGGCAGCTATTCCGGTGGGGGCGACTATGACTGTGCGTTTGGGAGATTCTTTCTTCAGATTGCGTAGGAAGGTTGTTTTTCCGGTTCCTGCTTTTCCGGTGAGGAAGAGATGGGTGCCAGTATTCTCTATTATTTGCCAGGCACGCTGTAGTTCTGGGTTATTCATTATTTCCTAATGTTAGTATATTATTTGGTAAAGTTACTGCTTTTATTTAAGGCGGGGAAACTTTGGAGGAATATTTTCTTTGTTTGGTGGATTGCTATCGTTGTTGGAGGCATAAAATTTGAGGCAGCTTTCATTTGCTTTTAAAAGTAAAAATGTATATTTGTACCATTATTCTCCTTTTATTTAATACGGTTTGATAGGCAATGAGCATTGATTTGAATGCATTTAATAAATTCTTTATAGACTACCAGCAACGTTTTGTCCACTTTGCCTGTACCTATGTGCATGATGAAGCTGTTGCCGAAGATTTTGTTGTGGAATCAATGATGTACTATTGGGAGAACAAAGATCGTTTGTCTGCTGATACTAATATTCCGGCTTATGTCTTGACCACGATAAAGCATAAGTGTATTGACTATTTGCGCCATCAACAAGTCTATCAGGATGCTTCTGACGAAATAGCCCGAATCTATGCATGGGAATTGTCGGGCAGAATCATGACTTTGGAAGATTTCGAGCCCTATGAGGTTTTTACAAAGGAAATACAGGAGATTGTTGATAGGACACTGGATGCTTTGCCCGAACAGACTCGGAAAATCTTTGTGATGAGCCGTAATGAAAATAAATCCCATAAAGAAATAGCAGAACTATTGGATATTACAACCAAGGGAGTGGAATTTCATATATCGAAAGCTACCAGGACGTTACGTCTTGCATTGAAGGATTATCTGCCGGTATCCTTACTTTTTTTCTATTTGCATTAAAAAAAACAGTTTTTCACTAGGGAATGTTCTTTCCCATCCGCTATTACTATAAATACGTAAAACAAAAGTGTTTATGGATAAGGATTTGTTATACCGTTTTTTTGAAGGTCATGCTTCTTTGGAAGATATGAAAGTGGTTAAAGAATGGGCCGGTGCTTCTGAGGAGAATGCCGGGCTGTTGCGTAGGGAACGCAAACTGTTTAATGCTATGATTCTTGCAGGTCATTCCCGACGGACTGATATACAGAGAATGAGGAACAGGAGGAACTATTTTATCAGGGAATTCCTGAAAATAGCTTCTGTAATAGTGATAACGGTGAGTGTGACGGTTGTATTATTTTCAATAGGTAAAGATAATGGAGGTATGTATTTAGCGATGCAGACCATTACCGTACCGTACCGGCCCGGCCAGCGTGTTAACCTCGATTTGCCCGATGGGTCAAACGTTTGGCTGAACGCCGGAACTACAATGCAATATCCTGTTTCTTTTATGACAGACAAACGGGAGGTGATATTAGATGGAGAGGCTTACTTTGAGGTGGCTCATAATGAAAAGAGTCCGTTTGTGGTACATACAAGTACATTGGATGTAGAAGTATTGGGAACAAAATTCAATGTGGAAGCTTATTCAGCACGAAAAATATTCGAAACGTCTTTGATGGAAGGCAGAGTAAAGGTAAAATTACCTCACGATGAAAAGAATTCCGTCATCTTGGCACCCAATCAGAAAACGACTTTGATAGACGGCCGATTGGTGGTGAGTAAAATTGATGATTATAATGTATATCGTTGGAAAGAGGGGTTATATTGTTTCAGAAATAAACCTTTTGCTGATATTATAAAAGACTTGGAGAAATATTATGATTTGAAAATACAGATGGATAAAAAGGAAATAGCAAAGGTTGCATTAACTGGGAAATTTAGGATTTCTGATGGATTGGACTATGCGCTGCGTGTCCTGCAAAACGATGTAGCCTTTATTTATCAAAGAAATCGGGATAATGACGTCATTCATATAAAGTAAGAAATGTATTAACCTTCTAAAATGGAAAATCAGCCTATGAAGCAATCCTTATGAAAAACAACTAAAGAGCCGATGGGTGTTTGCACCACCCACCGACCCGACTAACACAATTATTTTTAATAAATCGTATTAATAACCATTTGCAAAGATATGAAAAACATTCCTTTGCGGGATCTTTATTATCTTGAAAATCCGGATTTAAAACAATTATTTAGAATTATGCGAATATCAATATTCTTATTGTTCTTCTGCCTGTTCAGCCTGATGGCCGAAAATAGTCACTCACAGAATGCGAGGGTAACTATCAATAGAAGCGATGCCCCGTTGGAATCTATATTGAATGAGATAGAGTCTCAAACGGACTATCTTTTTATATACAAGGAAGATGTGAACGTAAAGATGCGTAAAAGCATTCATGTAAGCAGCAAGCCGGTAGCGGAAGTCTTATCGATTTTACTTGCAGAGTCATCTGTTGCATACAAGATGGCGGGAAATCATATTATTCTTACCCGGAATGCTGCATTGGCGGCACAGCAGCAAAAATTGGGAATAGCTGGTACTGTAACTGATGCATCCGGAGAAGTTTTAATAGGTGTTTCGGTATTGATAAAAGGATCGGGTCAAGGTACCGTAACAGATCTTGATGGTAATTTCTCTTTGGCAGCGAATATGGGTGATATACTTCAATTCAGCTATACAGGATATATTCCGCAAGAAATCAAACTGAAAGACAATCATTCATTGAGCATTGTCTTGAAAGAAGATGTGAAGTCGCTGGATGAAGTAGTAGTGGTAGCTTATGGCACCCAGACCAAACGAGCTGTTACTGGTGCTATGGAAACATTGGATTTTGATAAACTTTCTGATGTTCCTGTAGCGCAGTTTACCCAAAAGATGCAAGGACAAATTGCAGGTGTACAAGTGAATCAGGGAACGGGAGTACCAGGACAAGGAATGAACGTCCGTATTCGTGGAGCTGCATCACTTTCTACAGGATCAAATCCTCTTTATGTAGTGGATGGATTTCCTATTGTGGGTGATATCAATGATATTAATCCGAATGAGATAGAGTCAATGACTATACTTAAAGATGCAGCTGCAACTTCTTTGTATGGTTCCCGTGCAGCTTTTGGTGTAGTACTTATTCAAACTAAAGGTGCGAAAGCTGGAAAGACGAATATTAGCTTCAATGCATATATGGGAGTTCAGAATGTGCCTCAAAAAGGCAGACCTGAAATGATGAATGGAACAGAGTGGGCGCAATTCAAGAAAGAGAGCTATGAAGACTTGGGGCAAAGTGTTCCTACCGCTTTTCAGAATCCTTCACAATATGGTAAAGGACATGACTGGTATGATGCTATGCTGCGTAGTGCCATGATACAAGATTATAATGTATCTGTTAGTACAGGGAAAGATAAATTTACAAGCTCTTTTGTACTGGGGTATTTCAATCAGGATGGTGTTTTGTTGAACTCCGATTACCAACGTATTTCAGCAAGGGCTAACTCTACTTACCGGATTTCCGACAATTTGAAGCTAGCTTTCAATCTGGCTCCGACTTATAGTTTTGAAAACCGACCGTCATCAGATGGAGCATTCTTTAGTGGGGGAGGTTTACTTGCTAACGCTACATTGACTCCTCCTATTCTTGACTATCGAAACGAAGATGGAACCTATCCCGTAGTAGTGACAACACCCGGTGTCACTGCCTTTGAGACCCCGAATTGGGTGCGTTCCATACAAGATATCGTCAACAAGCGGGAAGCGAAAAGATTGCTTGCAAATGCGAGTCTGCAATATGAACCACTTAAAGGTCTTGTCTTGAAGACGAGTCTGAATGGAGATATAGGTTCTAATTATCAGCACAATTTCCAACCTTCTACTGCCGGACGGGCATTTGCAGCTGCACCAAGTGCCATTGCAGCTAATCTTTACGAAGCGAATAACCGATATTGGTCTTGGTTGTCCGAAACCACTGCTAATTATTCAAAAGAAATAGGTAATCATACGTTTGAACTGTTGCTTGGATATACTACACAAAGATTTCGTAGTGACTATAGTGCCATAAGTGGTTCGAACTTTTCGGACGATAGAATACAGACTATTGATGCGGCATTGGTGAAGAACAATCCGACTATGGATATTCAAGAGTGGAGTATGATTTCATATTTAAGTCGTGTCAATTACAGTTATAAAGGTAAATATCTGATTGGAGCAAGTATTCGTAGGGATGGTTCATCCCGTTTCGGAAGTAATAATAAGTGGGGTAACTTTCCATCGGTATCTTTAGGATGGATTGTGAGTGATGAGGCTTTTATGGGCAAACTTAAGAGTGTGTCTTTGCTGAAAGTACGTGGAAGTTATGGTATGATAGGGAATAACAATATAGGAAATTATACTCATTACAATACGGTAAGTGGTAACACGAATGCTGTGTTTGGTAGTACTGTCGCAAGCGGAAGTGCTGTTACGAATCTTGGAAACGATGATCTGGGATGGGAAAAAACTCGCCAATTGGACTTTGGAGTCGATCTTGGTTTCTTCAATAATCGTATTACTTTTACATATGACTACTATAACAAGATAACATCCAATATGCTTTATTCACTACCTGTACCCGAAGAATCAGGCTTCTCTACACTGATAGGGAATGTTGGTAAACTTAAATTCTGGGGACATGAGTTTAGTATTAATTCCCATAATATTGTAGGAACATTTAATTGGAGCACGAATTTCAATATTTCTTTCAGTGATAACCGTGTGCTGGCATTAAGTGATTTGAGTAATCAGTTGGTGGCTTATTCGGGCATTGTAAGTACGATTTCACGTGTAGGAGGGCGTATCGGGCAATTCTATGGAATGGTTCAGGATGGAATTTATGTAAACCAGTCAGATTATGACCAGTCGCCTAAAGCTGTGGATTCCCAAGTAGGTACTATCAAATTCCACGATGTTAATGACGATAAACAAATTACTTATGGCGATGATGAAAGTGGTGATAAGGCGGAAATCGGTAATCCTCTTCCTAAATTCACATTTGGTTTAACGAACAATTTTGAATACAAAAATTTTGATCTGACTATAGTTGCCACAGGCACTTACGGAAATAAGATTGCCGCTGCTGTAGAGCAAGGTATGGCCAACCTTGACGGCCCTTTTAATGTAATGAAAGAGGTGAAGGACCGGTGGCGCTCCCCTGACAATCCCGGTGCCGGACTTTATGGTAAGACTACTAGTGGGACTTCACGTGAAAGGGATATCTTTCATTCCCGTTTTGTATACGATGGAAGTAACCTGACCATTAAGAACATTACATTAGGATATACCTTGCCAGCTAATCTCATTAAGTTTGTCAGCAGACTGCGTGTGTACGCCAGTGTCCAGCAGGCATTTGTATTCAGCAAGTACAAATATGGAAATCCCGAAGTGGGTGTGGACTTTAATGGCAACTCACCGGGAGCATTATTGCAAGGTATAGATTATTCTACATATCCCGTACCAAGGACATTCACTTTTGGCTTGAATATAAACTTTTAACTTTTAAAATTGAATACCATTATGAAGAATCATAAATATATGTTGGCGATGTTGCTGTCATCTAGCCTATTGGTAGGATGTCAGGGCGATTTCTTGAATTTACCATCTGAGACATCTTTGAGTACTGCTGTTTATTACAAATCACAAAGTGACTTTGAGCAGGCAATCAATGGTGCTTATGCTCCTTTACGCGATTTGTATAACGGGACGTATGGAGCATGGGCGATGGGCGAAATGCGCAGTGATAATACCACTTATAAATATAACCCCAATGACCGGGGAACGATAGAGGCTGAGTTCGTGAAAAACTTTTTGGACGATGCGACGAATGGAGTGCCACGTTCCAAATACGTGATTGACTATCGTATTATTTCACGGGTTAATCATCTGTTGGAACCGATAGATGCCGTCAGTTTTGATCAGAAGATAAAAGATAATATTAAAGGTCAGGCCTACTTTCTTCGGGCATTGGCTTATTTCGATCTTGTACAGTATTTCGGTAGTGTACCCATACACTTGAAACCGGCCAAGACACAAGCTGATACTTCACAGCCATTGGCAAGTGTGGAAGATGTGTATAAACAGATCATTGCAGATGCCGGACAGGCCGTTTCTCTTTTGCCATCCAAAGCGGATCAAGAGCCTGGTAGGGCAACGAAGGGAGCGGCAAACACTCTTTTGGGTAATGTATATATAGTGCAGAAACGATGGGCGGAAGCCGAACAGGTATTAAAAGAAGTAACGGGTTATGAGTTGATGCCACGCTATGCGGATGTTTTTGAACTTGCTAATAAGAATGGTCCGGAATCCATTTTCGAGATTCAATTTAAGGATGGTAATGAAGGATTGCATAGCTCCTTCTTTTATACCTTCTTGGTGCAGCCGATAACAGCCGAAGAGACAACAGCTATTACGGGTATTCCTGAGGTAGCACGTACAATAGAAGGTTATAATATACCTACGCCTGATATTATGGAAGCTTATGAACCAGGAGATGTGCGTAAAGATGTTTCCGTGGGCTTTGTTACCGCCCATGGTATCTCTTATCCTTATATCAAGAAATATTGCCATGCTCATACACAAAGTGGGAAAACCGGTGATAACTGGCCGGTTTACCGCTATGCTGAGGTCTTGCTTTTTATTGCTGAAGCTTTGAATGAGCAAGGCAAGACGGAGGAGGCATTAGTATATTTGAATAGAGTAAGATCAAGAGCGTTGTTGCCTGTAAGCAGTGCTTCGACTCAATCAGATGTACGCGAGGCTATTATTAAGGAACGGCGTGTGGAACTAGCTTTTGAGAACAAACGTTGGCTTGACCTTGTACGTACCGGAAGTGCAGAACAGGTTATGAAATCTTATGGAGAGCGGGTAAAAGCTAATCCTTCGGCTTATTATTTTCCCGAGGGATTTTCGGTGGCTCCTACTGCTTTTACTGATATCCGTATTTTGTTTCCATTGCCCGCATCAGAGGCTGCGCTTAGCCCTTATTTTTAAGGTTTAGGGTATATTGTAACTTGGCGGAATGACATTGAATAATTCTAGTCTTGGTAAAAATGTCGTTCCGTAAAGTCTTTATTCATAAATATATGTCAATAACTTAATCAATATAAACTAGTATATATGAAGAATTGTAAACTTCTTGTTTTGCTTTTTTCTGTTTGTATTGCTTGCCATGCAACGTTGCAATCTGGTAATGCTCATTTCATAGTCAAGAATTTAAAGACCGAATATGCTGTTACACCTCTAGGTCTTGATGTTGAACTTCCCCGTTTTAGTTGGCAGATGGAATCCCTAGGTGCTGAACGCGGTCTGCAGCAGACAGCCTATCAAATTATCGTTTCAGATGAAAAAGGAAACATTGTGTGGGATAGTGGAAAAACACAAAATGGATTCTCTTTAAATGTAGTGTATAATGGCACTTCTCTGCAACCCTCTACTCGTTATTCATGGACTGTAACGGTTTGGAATCAAAGAGGCGAACAAATGTCGGAAACTTCTTGGTTTGAAACAGGATTAATGAGTTGTGATTCCACTTATCAAGGTTGGAAGGATGCCAAATGGATTGGAGGCAGTGATCAGGATATGGTTTTGTATTCGCATTATCTTCCGGTTTTCAGATTGGAATATACAATTCAATTAAATGAAATATTAAAAAGTACTTGTGCAGGTCTTGTTTATGGAGCTAATGATGCACGTCTGATGGACAAAAATAAGAACTTGTATCATTTGGAAAACGGGAAGAATGAATCTTACATCAAAGTGGAATTGGATATTGCTCCAATATCCATGAAAAAAGAAGCGATATTGAATGTCTATCGGGTGGGCTACCATCCTAATGACAAGCCGGACATGCCTTTTGCTAGTTTCTCCATTCCTAAGAATCTGATTCATAAAGACAATATGTATGGTTGTCATACGATAACATTAAGTTCTGATTTAGGTTTCACTAAGTTCTATATTGATAATGTAGAAAAGGAGATTGGCGTTGTCAATCTAAATCCGTTGGGGAGAGGAGGTGATTTCATTGCTTTTCCGGTAGTCGGTGATATGGGCTTTATTGTCCCGGCTGAACAGGCTGTTTCTTTTTCAAAAGTGAAAATCATGAATTTTAGAAGTCCTCAAAATGTAATAACGACGGTGAAGGATGAAGCGTATCAGATCTTTGGTGGAACGAATGGTGCTTTAGAAATTTTCACTCCGAAAGGAAAATCATCTCCTATGCTCCGTACAGTTTTTACTTCTCCATATGCTGGGGTGGTAAAAGCGCGTCTATATGTTACGGCACGCGGAATTTATGAAATTTATATAAATGGACAGCGTGTTGGAGAGGATTATTTCAATCCTGGAGTTACTCAATATAATAAAACTCATTTATATCAGACCTTTGATGTTACAGACTATGTACAAATAGGTCAGAATGCTATCGGAGCTTTCCTTGCAGAAGGTTGGTGGAGTGGAGGTGCTACATTTACTGGAGAGAATTGGAATTTCTTCGGCGATCGGCAATCTTTATTGGCTAAATTAGTTATCACCTATAAAGATGGGCATGAAAAAGTGATTGTTACGGATCCTTCTACTTGGCAGTATTGTAATAATGGTCCTGTTCTGTATGGCAGTCTCTTTCAAGGAGAAGTTTATGATGCTCTGAAAGACTCGGAAATGGAAGGGTGGAATACAGCTTTATACACTCCAAACGAAAGTTGGAAACCAGCTGTTGAAGTAGCTTTGAACGGACATATAAGTACATCAGGAAATCCAAATATGCCTTGGGTGGATGATTATTCTAATTATAAACTGGTAGGGCAGTTCGGGCAAACAGTAAAGGCGGTCAATGAGCTGACTGCAATCTCTGTAGAAGAAGTCCGTCCAAAAGTCTTTGTATATGATATGGGACAAAATATGGTAGGTGTACCTCAAATCCAACTTTCAGGAATGAAACCAGGAACAAAAATCTGTCTGCGTTATGCCGAAGTAAAGTATCCTGATTTGCCCGAATATGAAGGAAGTATTGGTATGATTATGCTTGAAAATATCCGTGCCGCCATGGCTCAAGATATCTATATAACGAGAGGCGGTCGGGAAACTATTCATCCGCGTTTTACTTACCACGGTTATCGTTTTGTGGAGATAACCGGTATAGATGCTCCTTTGGCGACAGAAGCGGTGAAAGGAATAGTGCTTAGTTCCATCCATAACTTTGCCTCTTCCTACGAAACATCCAATACATTGGTTAATAAATTGTGGAAAAATATTACGTGGTCTTCTTCCGGTAACTTCTTGTCTATTCCCACAGATTGTCCTCAACGCAACGAGCGTTTGGGATGGGCGGGAGATATTTCTGTCTTCTCTCGTACAGCGACTTACCTGGCTGATGTCTCTCAATTCCTTAGAAGATATGTACAATCTATGCGTGACGTACAACGATCTGACGGACGTTTTCCCGATATAGCTCCACTGGGAGGAGGGTTTGGTGGGCTGTTATGGGGAAGTGCCGGAATCACAGTGCCTTGGGAGTGTTATCAGCAATATGGAGATAAAAGATTGTTGAACGAACACTATGATGCTATGAGTCAGTACATACAGTATATACTTGATAAAATGATTGAGAAGGAGACAGGCTTGCTAGTTCAGAACAGAGCATGGGGTGACTTGGGTGACTGGTTGGGATTGGAAGATGAGAAAAATGATAAATCACTCTTATGGGAAGCATATTTCATCTACGACTTGGAATTGATGAATAAGATAGCTACCATTTTGGGCAAGCAAATGGATGCAGAAAGATTCAGTAAATTATATGCTGAGCGGAAAACTTTCTTTAATAAAACCTATATTCGCCCCAATGATGGTAAGACTATCTTTTCCTCCTTTCTTCCTAAAAAACGAGGTACATCAATTGATATTCAAACTTCTTATGTGCTTCCGTTGGCATTCAATATTATTAATGATGAGCAGAAAGAAAAAGCCATAAAGAACTTGTTGGAAACCATTACACGGGAGAATACAACTGATTGTGGCAAGTTATGTCCATCTTATTCGTTAATGACTGGTTTTATAGGCACTGCATGGATTGGTAAGGCACTGTCAGATAATGGTTATTCTGATATTGCTTATAGATTATTGCAACAAACAAGCTATCCTTCTTGGCTATATTCCGTAGAACAGGGTGCGACGACTATTTGGGAACGCTTGAATTCTTATACCCATTTGGATGGGTTTGGCGGGAATAACCGTATGAATTCATTTAATCATTATTCATTTGGTGCAGTAGGAAGTTGGATGTATAATTATTCTTTGGGTATACAGCGGGATGAGGCTTTTCCCGGATTTAAACATTTCATCTTAAAGCCGGCGATAGATTTGGCTGGTAAAATGAAGTATGCAAAAGGATATTACGATTCTATGTATGGACGCATTGAAAGTGGTTGGGAAATAGAGAATGAAATCATTCGATATACTTTCAATATTCCTGGCAATACTTCCGCTTTATTATATCTACCTGCTTCATCTGTAAAAGATGTGAAGGAGAACGGAAAGGGTATTTTAAAAAAAAGTACTGGAATCAAGTTTATCGGTGAAAATAATGGAAAGGTTATTTTGGAGTTGGAATCGGGTAGTTATCAATTTGAGGTGAAAAAATGAAATACTGAATGGTTTGTATTCTATGATAGCATTCGGAATAATAATATTTGAGTCTTCAATCAATGATTTTGTTCTTCTAATTAATTTCTATTTGCAAGATGGAAAATGTTCTATTCTTAGAAATAGAGATTGCTGTATTTTTTCTATTTTCCCCCATTTGACCGAATAAAGTCCCTCTTTTGAAAGATTTATATACCTATCGTTAGGATTGTATTTTCTATCTTTGCATCAAACAATTTTTGAACTAATTATTATGAAACACAAAATCCTTACTTTCTTTTTGGCTTGTCTTGTGCCCTGGCTGGCAGGAGCACAGCAATCTGCCAATAGTCAAAATAATGTAGCCGAAAAAGATTACATAGCTTATCTCTTTACCTATTTTACAGGTAACCACATCAGCGAGGAAGCCGTATGCTATGCGGTAAGTACGGACGGATATACCTATTGGGCATTGAATGACAACAAACCTGTCATTGATTCCAAAATCATCAGTTCTACCGGTGGTGTGCGCGACCCGCATATCCTGCGTTGCAAAGACGGAAAGACATTCTATATGGTGGTTACCGATATGGTTTCTGACAATGGATGGGATTCCAATCGTGCCATGGTGTTGCTGAAATCTACAGACTTGGTGAACTGGAACCATTCTGTCATCAATATGCAGAAACGTTATGCCGGACAGGAAAAACTGAAACGGGTATGGGCGCCTCAGACTATCTTCGATGCGGAAGCCGGAAAATACTTGGTCTATTGGTCAATGAAATATGGTGATGAGGCAGATGTGATTTATTATGCTTATGCCAATAAAGAATTTACCGACCTGGAAGGTGAACCGAAACCGCTTTTCATCCCTGAAAACAAGAAATCTTGCATAGACGGTGATATCGTATATAAAGATGGAATCTACCACCTGTTTTATAAAACCGAAGGACATGGAAACGGCATCCGGGTAGCAACTACCCGTTCGCTGACTTCGGGACAATGGGAGGAAGAACCCGACTACAAGCAGCAGACCCCGGAAGCGGTGGAAGGTGCGGGAACTTTCAAACTGATAGGTCAGAATAAATACATCTTGATGTATGATGTCTATATGAAAGGTAAATACCAGTTTACCGAAACGACCGATTTGAAAAACTTTAAAGTGATAGACAGTGAGGTGAAGATGAATTTTCATCCGCGTCACGGAACTATCATCCCCATTACCCGTGCCGAGTTGAAGCGCATCACCGACAAATGGCCTTCAAAGGAAATGGGCAATATGACGATTCCCAACAATCCCGTGCTGCAAGGTTTCCATGCTGACCCCGAGATATTGTATTCTCATCAGACTAAAAAATATTATATCTATTCCACCACCGACGGACAGCCCGGATGGGGCGGATGGTATTTCAGTGTCTTCTCTTCGGATAATCTGAAGGACTGGAAAGATGAAGGGGTGATGCTTGATTTGAAATCCGACCAGGTGACATGGGCGGATGGAAACGCGTGGGCTCCATGTATTGAAGAAAAAATGGTGGACGGAAAGTATAAATATTTTTTCTATTTCAGTGGTAACCCTACAGCCGGAGGCGGCAAGCAGATCGGGGTGGCGGTAGCCGATTCTCCCACCGGTCCGTTCAAAGACTTGGGACATCCCATCCTCACCGAATCTCCTGTGGGCCACGGACAGCAGATTGATGTGGATGTGTTTACCGATCCGGTTTCGGGAAAATCCTATCTGTATTGGGGTAATGGCTATATGGCAGGCGCCGAGCTGAATGAGGATATGCTTTCCATCAAGGAGAATACCCTGACCGTATTGACTCCGAAAGGGGGAAGCCTGAAGGATTATGCTTTCCGTGAAGCGGCGTATGTGTTCTATCGTAACGGACTTTACTATTTTATGTGGTCTGTGGACGATACCGGTTCGCCTAACTATCATGTGGCATACGGTACGTCAAAATCTCCGTTGGGTCCCATAAAGGTGGCCAAGAAGCCGGTGGTGCTGATTCAGGACCCTGCAAAGGAAATCTATGGGCCTGCCCACAATGCGGTGCTGCAAATTCCGGGTACGGATGAGTGGTACATTGTATATCATCGTATTAATAAGAACTTTATAGACCGTGAGAAGGGTCCTGGCGTGCATCGTGAAGTATGTATAGACCGTATGGAATTTAATCCGGACGGAACCATCAGGAAGGTTGTTCCCACGTTATAAAAGAAACATAGCAATAAAGCATATACCATGAAAAAGACCTTATTATCTCTGGCAATTGCCTCATTGGCAGCAGGCCAATCCGTCTGTGCTGCCGTGGAAAAAGTATATAATGAGCCCGATTCGGTTTACATCTTCTCTTACGCCCATCCGGAAGACGAGGGACGCAGCGGACTGAAATTCGCATGGAGCCCCGATGGCGACAAGTGGCTGAGTGTATCCGATGGCTTTGCCTATCTGAAATGTGACTTCGGACGTTGGGGGTCGGAAAAGAGAATGATTAAACCTCTTCTGGAAAAAGCGGAAGACGGACGTTGGTATTGCCGGTGGCAGCTCACCCCCAGCGGAAAAGTATGGGGTACTTCCCATTCTTCCGACTTGTTGAAGTGGGCTCCCCAACAATATGTCAATGCGGAGAAGCCTGCTGTGCCCCGACTGGTCACTGCTCGGCAGATTGTCCTTGATAAAGATACTTTGAACGGCTATATGCAGAAAGTACCTTATGTGGATATAGAACAGTTGATTCGTTTTGCCGAGCATAAGAAATTCCGCGATATACAGAATAATGAGCGTACCGAACAGGACGCCGTTCGTTTTGCCGGACTGAAACCGGTCACTGCCACCATCCGGGTGGATGCCGGACGGGTAAAGCCCATCAGCGAGCATTTAATAGGTATTTTCTTTGAGGATATCAATTATGGGGCCGATGGCGGGTTGTATGCGGAGCTGGTTCAGAACCGTGATTTTGAATATTCTGCTAAAGACGGCGCAAGAGATAAGAACTGGAACAGCACGTATGCGTGGAGCATACAGGGAACTAATGCGGAACTGTCTGTCAGTGAGGACAGTCCCATTCATGCTAACAATGCCCACTATGCAGTGTTGGAGGTACACCGCCCGGGTGCTGCCCTGGTGAATAACGGTTTTGACGGTATTGCCGTGAAAAAAGGTGAGAAGTATGACTTCTCTGTGTTTTCCAAAGTGCTGGATGATACGAAAGGTGGAAAAGTGCTTGTGAGACTGACTACCAAAGACGGCAAGGAGATTGCGCAGGCTGCTATTCGGGTTTCATCTACAGAGTGGAAAAAACAAAAGGCTGTACTGACAGCAACGGCGGATGCTGCGGATGCCGTGTTGTCCGTTTGTCCGCAGATGGCTGGGAAGTATGCCTTGGATATGGTTTCTCTTTTCCCACAGAATACATTTAAAGGCAGAAAGAACGGGCTGCGCGCCGATTTGGCACAGACCTTGGCCGACCTTCATCCCCGTTTTGTCCGTTTCCCCGGCGGATGTGTGGCTCACGGAGATGGTGTGGACAATATTTATGATTGGAAAGGCTCTATAGGAGCGTTGGAGGAACGTAAGCCTCTGCGCAATTTGTGGGGCTATCATCAGACACGTGGTTTGGGATATCATGAATATTTCTTGTTCTGCGAGGACATGGGTGCTGAACCTGTTCCCGTGGTGGCAGCCGGAGTGCCTTGTCAGAACTCGGGAACTTGCAGCCATCACTCGGTAGGCGAACTGGGTTGTGGCGGTCAGCAAGGCGGAATCCCGATGGAGGAAATGCCGCAGTACGTGCAGGATGTATTGGATTTGATAGAATATGCGAATGGAGATGCGAAGAAGACCGTATGGGGAAAGAAGCGTGCACAAGCCGGACACCCCAAGCCCTTCAACCTGAAATACATCGGCATTGGTAACGAGGACCTGATTACCGATATCTTTGAAGAACGTTTCACTATGATTTTTAATGCGGTGAAGGAGAAATATCCCGAAGTGACCGTTATCGGAACCGTAGGTCCGTTCTATGAGGGCAGTGATTATGAGGAAGGATGGAAATTTGCTACCAAAATGGGTATTCCGATGGTGGACGAGCATTATTACAATACTCCGGGATGGTTTATCAACAACCAGGATTTCTATGACCGTTATGACCGCAACAAGGCAAAAGTGTATCTGGGAGAGTATGCGGCTCACCTGCCGGGACGCCCCAACAACATGGAAACAGCATTGGCTGAGGCCTTGTACCTGACTTCCGTGGAACGTAATGCTGATGTGGTGACCATGACTTCATACGCTCCTCTGTTGGCCAAGGAGGGACATACCCAGTGGAATCCGGATTTGATTTATTTCAATAATACGGAGGTGAAACCCACCGTAGGTTACTATGCGCAGCAGATGTACGGACAAAATGCGGGCAGTGAATACATCGCTTCTTCCGTGACTTTGGATAATGCACAAGATGCGGTGAAGAAACGGGTAGGTGTGTCGGTAGTCCGCGACGGAAAGACAGGAGATATGATCGTGAAACTGGTGAATCTGCTGCCGGTAGCGGTGAATGCGAAGGTGGAGCTCCCATCTTTGGAAGGAATGAACACCACTGCCGTAAAGACGGTTCTGGCAGGCAAGCCGACCGACAAGCAGGCTCGTCCTGTAGCCGGTACAATGGAAGTAAGCGAGAAATTCGGATATGAATTGCCGGCTTATTCATTTACAGTAATCCGGATAAACAAGAATGAAAAATAACAATAGATAAATAAACATGAAGAAATTACTGACTTTGTTGCTGGCAGTCCTGCTGCTGGCGGGATGTGCCGGCAATAAGTCCGGAACATTCGAAGCGGGCAAGAATACCTTTCTGCTGAATGGGAAACCGTTCGTGGTCAAAGCGGCAGAGGTGCATTATCCACGCATTCCCCGTGAATACTGGGAACATCGTATCGAAATGTGTAAAGCCTTGGGCATGAATACGCTCTGTCTATATGTCTTTTGGAATTTGCATGAGGAAACTCCCGGCAATTATGACTTTACAGGCAACAAGGATATTGCGGCTTTCTGTAAATTGGCTCAGAAGCATGGCATGTACGTCATTGTGCGTCCCGGCCCGTATGTATGTGCGGAATGGGAAATGGGCGGTCTGCCTTGGTGGCTGCTGAAGAACGACAGCGTGCAGCTTCGCACTCTCGATCCTTTCTATATGCAGCACGTGGGAGCCTTTATGCATGAAGTGGGCAAGCAATTGCAGGATTTGCAGATTACCCGTGGCGGTAACATCATCATGGTGCAGGTGGAAAACGAATATGGTTCGTATGGCACGGACAAGCCCTATGTGTCTGCCATCCGTGACACGGTACGCGCCGCAGGCTTCACCGAAGTGCCTTTGTTCCAATGTGACTGGAGTTCTA